>ERZ780157.1614-NODE-1614-length-24048-cov-3.142875_pt1 | contig 24048 bp, 45 predicted proteins | sample MGYA00511169_ERZ780157 | MGnify/ENA primary metagenome ERZ780157 (study PRJEB29588, sample SAMEA1965149) | human gut metagenome | biome: human gut; feature: human-associated habitat; material: faeces | place: Denmark | collected 2008/2010 ... | reverse complement strand
AGCCGAGCCTGCTCCTGCCGCTGCTGATGAGATGGATTTCCTTAACTGGTAAACGCGATAGTCGTGTTTGTTGCATTCGCGAGGGGTCTTGTGTGCTCTCTAGAATGGATGGGTTGTTCCGTTTTGTCCACGAAGCGCGGACACGCAACGCCTCTGCTGGTAAATGACACAGGCAGCGTGTTCCAATCCCAGTCTAGTAGCGAGTTCATGCCTCATGTCTGGCTGGGTCTCATCCCGACACGAACGACTTGGACTTGGTTTTTGGCAATTTTCGCGCACACGGGTAGCGCCTAACTCTCGAGGATGGACTCCATCCAACAGGGTGGACGCTCTATTCAAGCGAACTGGCGAAAAACGCTCTATGTCGCGCAAATCACGGAAAACAGTCCTCTATTTCTCTATCCGATCGAGTGTGTTATTCTTCGCGCATTGACGGCCACAGCAGTTCAAAAGCACGAGGAGGTGGATGGGAATGAAGTGGCGAAGGAATAATCCAAAATGGATGAGAGCGGTTGTTGGAAAACGAGAAATGGTGAGTGAGGTGTAGAGTATTCCAGCCCACGTGGGATTACTATGAGCCCAGAGAGACGAAACCGGGTCCTATTCATCCTATCCAAAATGCACAGCAGGAAATTCAGTTTCTTACCGAAAAGCGAAATGTCTATTACCCGCGGTAATCATTAAAGAATCCATCCGATTCATTCTATTTCTCATTCTTGTTGCATCACGGGCAGAAACCCGCGATTTGGATCTGTCAGCGGTAGGCCAACAACTCTCGAGGAAAATGCGAGCACATAGATGGACTAAAGCGGAAGACGGGGAATTGGTGAAGTGGGCGTCGACATACGGTCCCAGTGGCTGGTTCTTGATCGTGTCGAAGCTGTGCGGGAAAACGGAGGCGGATTGTGAGAAGCGGTGGAGGTGCGTTTTCCCCGTGATTCTGTAGATGTGCGGAGCTTCTGGTGCAGCGGGAGGTGCCCATTTTGAGGGAATTATGCAAGACGATGCCGTTGTTGGATACTGTGGCAGAGGTAAAGGGTGACTGGATTCGCGTGAAAAACGTATACAAAAACACGGCATTTAAGGTTCTTGTAAAAAGATGGAGCTATTTGGTGAAACTGCTGTGTCGTCGTTTTGTGAGGTTTGCGGAGTGGGGTGATAGATAGGAGTTCTTCGGCTCGCAGTCGCTAAGCAAAGTGGAATTATCGAATGTAAAATACGTGGCATGTCTCTCCTCCCGCTAAAACGTAGTATTTGCGTTTTCAGACGAGTTGCAACCGAAGGAGAGCCGGGGCCAAAAACAGTAAAATCGAGACGGACCCTCCTTCTCTAACTCCGAGACAATTGACGGCTATCGTGCGCGCTCCAGACGCAAAGGACGACGTGTGTCTCGCTGACGAACTGTTCAATCCATCTGCGCGAGATGCAGTTCCTTCTTCTGACGCCTCAGTCTTACACGCGTATGAGCGCGATGAGAGCGACTTGGCCGCTTCCTCCGACACCTCCGACTCCTCCTGGACGCTTTCCGCCTGTCCCAAGAAGGGAAGGGTCCACTCCAAGCGCGTTAAGCCTCACCTACTAACCGTGACCGATTATCGAAAGATGAAGAACAGCGTCCACCCTCGGATGTCGCGACAATCGCAAAAGACGCGGGCTAGGGGCAAGAAACGAGAAGAAGTGTCTTCGGTGCTAAAGCACGCAATTCATATCGTGATGAATAAGTCGCGCTGCCCAGCGAAACGTGGAGAAGCTGCGTGTCGTGGGGGTGAACATTTGAAGGGAACGGGAATGAACGAGGACAGCGCGTATCGCAATGTCTCCTTTCCCCTGGTCGAGACGAAAGAGGGAATTGTCCCCATGGAATACATACGGAGTGAAATCGACATGAAACACCTGGTTTCCCGCGGTTATGCGCTTGTGCCCTTTTACCAGTATACCGCGTGTTCTGTGCTGCACGTGCAGGCTCCGCCTGAGCATTCAGCTTTTTCAAGCCAGCCAGGGTCCAGCGATGCGCGCGAATGGAAGCGTTCTTTCGGGGAACCGGCAGAAAGAGAAGAAAAGAGAGGACATACCCAGTTCGAGGCGACCAAGGATGCCTCGAGTCCTTCCGACGAAACAGTCGGAAGCAGCCCGCCGGAAGTGACCGGATACGACCACGCCGCGTTTCCACACGCATGCAGCGCGAGTCGAACGCATTCAGTGCCTTTCCACGCAGGCACGTCTGTAAACTCTATCTACACGCATGGTAGTGGATTTTTGCCTTCAAATGCACCATCCGTGAACCCTCCGTCTTCTGTGCTGTTTTGCTACCCCAGAATGTGTGTCAATGTGCCTCATACTGACGGACCATGCCCTATGTTCGTTCCTGTCAATATGCCGTATGGAGATCCTGTCTTTCATTTTTGAAGATTTGTGATCTACGCGTTTTCCTTTTTTCCCTTTTGATACTGTCATTGACAGTTGTTTGTTGCAGAGCCCATGTTTCATTTGCCGGATGGACATTTACGTTTCGGAAGCCACGCCGACTCCGAGTACGTATTGGTGGGACGCGTTTGAGAGTTTCTACTTCGGAGGAAGGTACTTTCCGTTCGGTCTGTCTCTTTTGTGTCTGATCTATGGCCTGTGGATCCTGTTTCTTCTGTACTTGATATCCTTTCACTCGTAATGTCGATTTGGCCTGCATTCCTTGACTTCACCTCCCAGGCATTCTCACGTGGATTCTTGTCAAGATTGTGAACCTGTTCCTCCGCGACGCGGAACTGCACATAAAGTACATCTACTTCTATCCATTGAATGGAGTCATCCGTCTTTGTCAGGTGAAGTGGGCTCCTTCTTCTTGCAATTCACGCTAGGTACTGCACCAAGGACTATCTCTTCGAAGTGCATGAACTGAGCATTTTCTTCCATGTGTGGGGAGGATTGGACAAGAGTCTGTCGGTCCAGGCCAAGGGCATGGAGGTTTTCGTGTACGGAAACGAGGAGAAGTACAGGCAAGTTGTGGGGGTCCTGCTCGCTCGCTTACGTCTAGGACGAGATGATGAAGGCGTACATTGCCGAGAAGAAGCAGTCCGAAGTGGGATCGCGGCATCCATCTCATGCGTAGAAGAAGGAGAAGAAACACGGCGTTGGAGACCACTGGCCCAACGCGGAGGGAGTCAGCTACCCCAACACCAAGAGAAACGAGCGGGAGAAGCATCTGAAGGAGAAACACTCTCCTCCGCCCATGAACGTACTTCTTGCCGTTACGACGTTACGAGCAGATGAAGGCGGCTCCCTACCCGCTCATCTACCGTCTGTTCCACTCCTTCCAAATCGTGGTGCACAGCTTCAATCTCTATGCCGGATCCCCGTCCGAACCCTTCTTGCTCGTCGTGCACGCGAAGAAGTCCGTGATCAGCAACCTGTGCTCGAGCTGCACCAAGGTGGGTATTGGCACGCCGTGTGATTCTCAGCAAAACCGCGGGTTCGACCTCTACCGTCTGATCGTCGGCGCGGAGTGCTATGGCGTGAGCATGCGTTGTGTTCGCCACCCCGGCTACCGCGTCAGCGCCGACGCCAGCGACAAGCCCAACCAGCCGCGCGTGCTGAACTCGGTGGCGCACAACGTGGCGGGAATCAAGCAGGTGTACAAGCAGGTGAAGACGTCCATCGAGGAGCTAAAGAACGTGATCGACCTGGACGTGCGCGGGAGTCGGGAGAACCAGCGGTACGCGTGGGGGTGGTGATTCACCGTAGCCTGTACAGCCGAGGCGAGGAGGGAATTGAGATGACAGCCACGCACCCGGCGAAGACGAAGAAGAAGGGAGGCGAGGAAACGACCACGTCGGAATCGGATATCATTGACGCCGAGTGGGTGCGAGCGAGGAGTTTCACGGATAGAAAGATGGTGATCATGGGACTGATCGACGCGCCGGGCGTGGTAACGACGCGCAACAATACGACACACCCGCAGTTCGACATTCACATTTCGATCGAAGGTAACAACATTTACGTGAGTGTTCGGAGCGGGGTTGATTCTAGTACTCGAACTACAGCGCGGTGGTGTGCTACGGCCCCTTCGTCAACGCCGTGCTCCTGAATCTTGTTCACTACTTCATGCCCGTGTTCTACGGAGAATACACACTCTACAACCCAACTATCGGGTCACCGCGGGAATACCTCGAAACGCGCGTCACCGTCTCCGTCGAGTCCAACGTCCTTCTTCGCATTCCCTTCCAAGCGACGACGAGTGAAACCCTCGTCTCTGTCTGAGGCGTAGGTGTGGTGCTGACTCCGGACAGCCCTCTGTTCAACCCCGAGCGGGCGAAGGAGGATGTGGAGGTGGTCGCGGGCGCCAACAGCGACTGTCGCTCGCGCGGGTACGAGTGCAAGTAGGATTCGGAAAACTCGGTGTGAGTCAGGTCGTTGCTGGTCGAGATCGGGAAGGGAACCGCGATCGTTGTGACGATTCCGAACATCCTGACGAAGGAGTCGGACAACGAAACTGCCTTCCGCATTCGAGCCAAGAACGTGAACGTTGTCGCGTCCCTTCTCGTTCACACGTAGTTGCTGGACCCGACATACATTCACCCGATCGCCAGGATCCAGAAGCTGGAGGCAGATTACCTGATGGGGTACCCCCTGGAGTTCACGGGCATGTACAAGACGCAGCTGAACGTGGAGCTCGCGGGCGTGTCGCTGTTCCTGTACTTCAACCTGATTAACATGGTGACGGACCTGCTGGCGAACTTCGGGTTCTACAGCAACACGGCGTACCAGTACTTTTGCCGAAGCGAAAACACCTACTGCTTTTCGGTCTCGGACTTCACCGCGGTTATCCCCAACACGCCCGGCAACGTGGTGAACGACGTGACGCTGAAGGACCAGTACGACCACCTCCAACTCCACGTGTCCTCGCTGCACGCGGAGATCAACGCACCGGTGTACCACTACAAGGCGAACGGCTCCTACTCCTTCCACATCCTCCTTGGGCAGCGTCTTCCCACGGATGGTAAAAACACCCCCGATTTCTGACACGTAGACAACTATCCGATTCTCATGTCGTTCAAGCCACAACAACGCAGTCCCGTGGGACAGATTCGCAGCGGACAAAAACCCGATCAGTATACGCCGTTCCTGGGCTGTGAGTCAATCGCGCTGGACGGGGACTATTACTACAATTCCACAATTTCGGACGATAATCAGGACTCGCTGTATCTCACCCTCAACGTGCTGTTCCCACGAGCTGTGCTGTACGCCGAGGTGATTCCCGCGGTTATCGTGTTGTGCGACAACATCCTCGGCACGTCGATCTACTGTGTGTCCGAAGAGGAGTTCGCAGAAATGCACAACTCGAACCGAGTGCTGTTCTACCAGAAGTACTTCGAGAACTTCCGCGAGACGAAGAAGAACACAGTGTGCCTCTCTGCTCGCGCTCACAGCTAGCTCACCACGTTCACCACCATCTCGCTCACCAACGCCGTGATCGACTTCCCCAGCTCGCTCTTCGTTCCCGTCCCGATGAACTTCGTGCCCGTGTCGTTCTCCAAAAAACAGGCCGATTTCTCGATTTCCAGAAACAAGATGAATAACGGGTACATGACGGTCAGCAACATCGAGATGGACTTCTCAACCTCGCTCTCGCTCTTCGACATGGATCTCACCACCTCCGATGTCGACTTCTTCTTCCCCTCGCTGGATGAGTGACCCCCCTTTTTCGACCTCACGCATAGCTCGGTGTCTCCGAGCGAGAATCGCGTGCACGTGGAGCCGGTGCACATCCACATGAAGCAGTTGTACAACTCGTACTCCTTCTTCCCCGTGATCACGTACTACCGCAAGTGCATCGTCGACGTGGGCAAGGTGTCGGGGCATCTCGCCTCCAACGCGCTGCTCGGACTCGCCAACGACGTGGACAACTGGCTGTTCAGCTTCGACGCGGCACAGAGCAAGGAGACACCGTCCTTCGTCGGTGTGTCGAGTATGACTTACCCATAGTTGGGCGAGCTGGTGGTGTCGGTGTCGTCGCTCTCCGTGTTCACGCCGTTCCTGACGCAGGACGCGATCGCCTCCTTCTCGCTCGTGATCTACTACGAGCAACAGTTCTTCAAGTACGGTCCTTCCACCGACGCCTTCACAACGCCAAAAAGAGGGTCGAAAATGGTGATCGATCTGGACATCACGCACTCCTTCTCCGTGTACTCCGCGTCGTCGCCCGTGCTCTTCTTCCTCGTCCTCACCACGCGCTCGGGCCTGCAGCGCTGCGTTGGCACTGCGAAGATCGACCACGCCGCATTCCGTGTGATGTCCTCGTCAAGCAACAGCGAGGCGGACGACGAGGCGTACTCCATTCTCTTCTTCCCCTCCAACCTCAACGACGCCTGCGCCAACAACCCCGTGGCCTCCACGATGGTGTCGTGCTCGCACGTCCCGCCGGTGGCTGTCCAGTGTGTGCTTGATTCGTAGACAGACTCGCTGGAGCGCGAGGGCGGTCGTTACGCCAAGCGCGCAGAAAGCTGCGTGTACAACGAAGACGAAACGACCACCGAGCCATCGCTTCCCGACGAGGAGAACGAGGCGCCAGCGGAGGAGGCGAAGCTGTTCGAGAACTTGTTCACCAACGCGGTGGACGTGTTCGCGACGGTGGGCAACAAGAGCAAGAGCTTCGGATATGTGGGCAGTCGCGAGAGCCTGTGCTCGTGCGACAAGATGAACGACAACTACACCATCGCCACACACATCAGCAATCGTTTTCTCGTCGCCGACATCCGCGTGGGGATTCCGTCGTGCACGCTGCTCGTCTCCTTTCCCTCCACAACGATCCCAAAGGCTCGACCGCACGCGCCCTCCTTCTCGTCGTCGCTCAACAACTGTCTCTTCCTCTCGCTCCCCAAGCAGATCACGGTCACCTACGACACCGTCATCACGCCCACCTCTCGCCAGCGCACCGTCGTCAACGTTCCCTCCGTGGTGGTTCGCGTGCTGAAGGGAGTGGACTTCGGGTGTCGGCTGGACGCGTCGCTGAAGCCGGTCGACCAGGCGCGAAACAAGGAGTTCACGCGTCTTGATGGAATTCCGGGAATCGGGGCGGTTTTGAGCAGGCTGAGTTTGCAGCGATTCCTGTGCGTGGGCGAGTTGCTGTGCACCGTGCGTGTGGCTCTGTAGCGCGTGCAGTGGTTCCTTGATCATCATAGGTTTGATTCCACCTCCTCCATTCACGAACCAAACCTGCAAAACACCTTCATTCTCGGCGTGGTGGGCGTTTCATGGGGCGTTTCACGGACAGGACCGAAGTCGCGTAGTGTCGCAGAAGAACCGCGGGAACCCACTGGACTACCACTACGCGGAGTACTCACTGCACTACAACCTGTGCGCACAGCTTTCTTCGCGTCTGCGCGGACTCGCCAGCGGAGTGAACTCGCCGGGGTACAACCAACTGCGTCAGCAATTCAACAGCCAGTTCCGCCAGAACGCGCAGGAGGACCCGGCGCGGGTCTCGCAGTGGTCGCGCGAGCTGGAGAGGAAATCGAGCTTGATCTCGCAGCTGGCGAGCGCGAGCGCGCCGCTGACGCTGGAGCGAGCGAGCGAGGACATGGTGTCGGTGGATGGCGCGAGCAGCGCAAGCAGCGAGAGTTACGAGACGGTGAGTGCGAGCGAGAGCGAGGACAGCTTCTCCAGTGTGCACGGGAGCAGCGAGAGCGAGGAGGAGTTGCCGGAAGAGCAGGAGGAGGAGAAGAGCGACGTGTTGAGTTCGGTGTGTGGCGAGTGGCGAGTGGTGGTGGAGTCAGACGCTCCTTTGTGAGGGAGAGTGTGCGAAGTGACGTATAGCCCCCTGCCCACGCCCGATTTCGCGTGCAAGTGCACGCACCCTGTGTTGCAAGGTTGGCGTTTTCTCCTTCCCTCACCACGCAGACGTGTGGAGCGCGCCCGACACCGAAGCCCGCAACGACAACCGTTTGAACGCCACGCTGTTTGAGCAGCTGTACAACCTGACGCACACACTTCTCTCGGAGCAGGACGCGGTCCAGACGCAGGGATCGTCTCAAGACAAAACGGGGGCCACCAACACGCTGAAACTGTTCCCCACGAAAGTGCCTGTTTGGGGAATGGCTGAATCATAGACGATTCTGATCAATTTCGACGACAGCGTCTCCATCACTGTGAGTGACGATCTGCTCGCGCTGGTGGACGAGATGCTCAACGGCTTCTTCGTTCCCACCAGTACGCTGTGCCTCCTCGAACGCTGGACCAAACGATACATCCGAAACCAGATCGAGGAGCCGCAGCCGAACGAGGACAAGTACAAGTTCGACATTCTCTGTGGAGGTGGAGGGAGATCTTGACGTGTAGCAGGCCTGCACCCACTCAGCGTCGCGAACAAAACTAACTTCATCGTCACCGGCACTTCTATTCAATTCTCCTTCCTCGCGCCCATTCCATCGTCGGCACTTGACCAGCCCGACTCGCCCGCGCACCTTCTCGTTCTCTCCGCGACGCTCAACGGCGCGCTGTTCCTGAACCGCTCGATCGACGAGGACTTCATGAGCTGCGTCGCGAAGTACAAGGAGTTCGCACACCTCTCGCCCTTCCTCTTCGCCCAGTCGCCCAAAACGCAACCCGTCGCGTCGAACTCGATCGCCTCCAACAGCTTCAGCTCCACGGTGGTGAAAATGAGCGGGATTCTGCTCTCCGTGCGATACAGGTACATCCACGCCGCCGCCGCCAGCGAAACGCCGATGAAACTGTTCCCGTTCGAGTTCCGCGTGGGGTCGTTCCGGCTGTGTTCCAAGTACTCCGTGAGCAGCGAAAACGTGCCGTATTTGGGCATGACGTTCGATCACCCGAGCCGCGTGCTCAAGTTCAACCTTCAGATCGACAACCTGAACTGCGTGACGAACGACGAGATGATTATGTGCGTGGTGCAGAGCGTGGTGAAGGAGCTGGAGGTGGTGGAGGAAATCGTGTCGAAGTTGCGAATGAAGAGAACGCTGGAGAAGTACGAGGTGTCGATGTTGTTCTATATGTTGTTGCAGAAGGTGGGGTCAAATGGGGTCATTGATGCGTAGATGTCCCAATTGAAGGATAACGATGAACACAGTGTCCCGATTGACGTACGCGCTCTCCACCTCCTTCATCCCTAGAACGAATACAGCATTTTCCCATCACTCCTTACGCTTCCAAGTCGCCTCGTTCCCACTCTCTTACTCCTAGCATACGGCTGGCCTGCGGTGATCACGCTGTATTCACTCTTCGTCCTTCAGACGCCCACGTCGGCTCGCGAGCTCACGACCATCACGCAAGAGATGGTGTCGCGCGTGCTCAACTGCGTGAAACACAACGATCTCGGCGTGGACTACCTGAAACTGGTAACACATCGCTTCCCACTCCACCGTAGTTCTCGTCTCTGCTGCCTCTTCCGACGGACCTTCAGCACCTCTTCGAGTCGATCACGTCGGGCGACACGCTGTCCCTCAAGTCCATTCTGCTCGTCTCCGAGGTGTCCGACAACCGAATGAACTCCCAAAACAGTCCCGATTTCTGTCATCGCTGACGTGCAGAGGAGAAGAAGAGCAACATCGATCTGTCGTGCTCCGTGTCCAACATTCTGTTCGAGGTGAACCGTGCCAATTCCGTGCTGATTTCGGTCGTGAATCATTTCTTCAGTATCGACTTCACCAACAACTCGTCCTACGCAAACGTCCACTTGGAGGGAGGTGGTGATGACTAGATGAAGGAAAACAACGCGCTGCTTGCAAACCGCGGGTTCAACTGTCGAAAATCGGTCCGATTTTTGACATGTAGTGGTGGTTCGTCCCGAGTTCATTCCATTCGTGTACCAACTCGTGACCATGTGTCTGGAAGTCCAGAAACAGGAGGTATTTCAGAACCTGATGATCTCGAACGACAGCGAACACCCATTGTTCGTGTCGTGGTGCGAGCTGCAGAAATGGAGACTAATTCAGGCATACGGCTTGTCGTACACACGACATCACAACGGCGTGTTCCGTCGTGCTGCGGCGAGGGGTTGATTCATAGTCACCTTCGACAACGCGCTCATTCGGAAGTTCTACCCCAACTTTTCGAGGACACTGACCCAGCCGCCCAGGAAGAAGCGAAACATTCACCAACAGCTGGAGGAGAAGCCGGATGAGTTTCTGGACGAGAGCGACGGTGCGCGTTCCGCTGTGCGGTTATGAATAGACTCCGACCAGTCGGTGGTGTACAAGTCGGACCTGCTGGGACTGTCGACGCCGTCGCTGACGCCGGAGCTGAACAAGAACGAGGTGACGGTGAAGAAGGAGAAGAAGATGAAAATGAAGTCAAACACGGTGTTCCAGATTTCCCTCCGCGACTCGGTTCTCTCCTTCGCCTCCGCGGACAAGGCGTGCGAGTACGTGTTTCAGATCCGCAACAAGTCCTCCAACTTCTGCTATCACATGAGTCCTGGGCCTTTCATGCAGATTCGACACCAGTACGACACGTCGAGGGACTTCCAGACGATCATGCTCGATGTGGCGGGAGTTTCGTGGGAGTTACATTTAGATGAGTCACAGTGTGATGGGGTTGGTGGCGACATCTCCCTCCAAGCAGAGTCGTTTCGACGAGACGGAGAATAAACTGAGCATTTCGTTAGGATCCTTGTTCGGGTATGTGTCGATCCAGGAGAATGCGATAATCCCCCATATTTCGGTCAGCAACTCCAGTATCACGCTCCCTCTCTTCCTGTCCAAATTCGTGAGTATTCAGGACCTCCTGCTGGAATATTCCAACGTGGTGCTCCAGTTGTACTCCACACACGCCGCGGAAAAGACAACGATTCCCGCCCACAGCTCGCACCACTACTCCTCCTCTTCGCTCACCACGCAAACGGTCATGGGAGTTTCAGTGCACGTGTCAGAGGCGCACTCGCGCCAGTCGCTGTTACAGAAGAGTGCGTTGAAGGTGCGTCAGATCGCAAAGTCAGTGAAGAAGAACGTGCCCACGTCGATCCAGCCTTCAAACCCGTCCAACGAAACGCAGCCGAAACAGTTGGTGGTTTCACTGAGTGTATCTTCGTTAACGCTGCGCGTTCAGTTAACGTCGTCGCTGTTCGGCTCCTACAACGTGCACTCGCTTCAAATGCAGTACTCCGAAAAGACGCTTCTTTTGGATATCCAGAAACACGAGCTGGAATTGTCGAGAACCACGCTCTCGTTCACCGATCGGGTTTTGTCGTCGCCCTCTCTGCCCGAAATCACCCTGTTTATGCGCTTCCCCACCGCGCCGTCGGGCAGTCCAACTCTCCAGGAAACACAGGTTCCCTCCAACGCGTCTGTGTCCTCCATGCTCCGAGCAGGCGTTTCGCAGGAGGTGGAGGGAACCCCGCCGTCGGGCGCGAAGAAGGCGGCACTGAGCAGTAATGGTGGAACCAGCACGGCGGAACCGGAGAAGCGTCTTCGCGCGGTGCTGGACGTGGACGTGTTGAAGCTGGACATAACGGCGAAACAAGTGAATTCCTTGTTCCACGTGGTGGTGAGTGTGAGTGTCGGGTGTGAGAACTAGACCGACATGTCGCACTCGCTCGAAGCCGTTCACGAGACGGAGCACTACAAGAAGTGGCGGGAATTGTTCGCGCAGATCTCGCGCGTCGGCAACGCCTCGACAACCCCGAACGCCTCCACGAACTCCATAAAACCCGCCTATTATGCGTCGTACCCGTACTCTGTGCGCGACACTTCCCTCCAACTCTACTCGATTCCCTCCATGTCCGAGCTGCCCAGCGCCTCCAAGCCGGACGCCGCGAAGAGCGGTGCGAGTTCGTCGATGCTATTCACAGTGCGTTTGCGCGGTGCGGAGTGCTCGGTTCGCAACGTGAGCATAAGCGAGACGAGCGTGCTGACGCTGACGATCGAGGGCGTGGAGTTCCAGAACGAAACGAAGGAGAAGGAAAAGGTGGGTGAGCGAGGTGCGTGTAAGCGTTAGATGGACGTGCTAGTGAAGAACTTGGTGTTTGAGAGCGTTGTGAAGCAGGCGCAATACATGGAGAAGAAGGAGAGTGAGTGTGATGGAGGGAAATCATGCATTAGCCGCGTATCTTTCCCTCCACGTGCCCTCCATCGCCCTCCACTTCCACAGCGACCGACAAACCAACCGCGTCCAACTCGTTGTCACGAACCCCCACCTCAGCCTGCTGGAAAACTTCCAGTTCTCGCTTCTGCAGACGCTGAGCCAGTTCAGTCTTCCCGCCACGGAGGGAAAGAAGGCCACTGCTCCCGAGAAGAAGTGGATTCCAGAAATAGGGGTGATTTGTAGACTTCTTCTGCAGGCGGTGGTGGCGAACACGGAGATCGCATTCAAGACGATTCTTAGCGAATCGGTGACGCTGAAGGTGGACGGGATCGATCTGCGCATGGAGAAGAAAAGTGGGGGCACCCCCCAGGTGCCGCAGCATCCCTCCTTCGCACCGAGTGTGGAGTATCCAGCGTCGGGGGATAGCGCAACGATTATGGTGCGTGCTGTATCGTGAACTGAGGCGTAGAAGTGTTCCGTGCATTCCGTTCTCTTCTCGATCGCCCCGTACCATGCCCGCTCTGTGGAGAAGGAGTCTCCGTGCGTCTGCACGCAGCTGGCGTAGGAGAAGGCGGGAGTGATGAGTGGTAGTTTCAGCGAACTCCAGCTCGTGTCGCGGTTCCTGGTGCACTTGGAGGGAGATCTGCGATCGGTTCAGCTAATGAACAAAGGTAATGGATGTGACGGAGTTTCACTCTAGTGATGCTGTCTCAACCCTCACTGGCGATCGGCGAATCGATTACCATCCTGATCAACACGCTTGTTCGCGCCTTCTCCGCCGACGACTCCGCGCCACCACCATCGTACGCCTCCGTTCCGTCCGTGTGCAGCGACGCGGGGACGGCGGACGAGGTGGAGAACGCGTCGTACCACTCGGTCGCTCTCGAACTCACGTTCGTCACACAGGACCCGCAAGCCATCACCGTGTCCATTCCCGCGGGAAGTGTGCATTCTGGCGGGAACAGCGTCGGCGCCGAAACTCCCGTTTGCGTGTTGCTGTGGTGTTTCCCTTCGCTGGAGGTGTCGATGCATTACCAGAAGGATGGAGAACAGGATCCGTGGTCAATTCTGACGATCAACTCGTCGTTCGAGTCGTGCACGATTACAATGGGATTTGTGGAATTCCTCTTTTCGGTGCTGAACGACCTGGAGCTGAATCGCGGCAACGGAACACAAAAACACAATTCGGAGGCCCCCGTTGTGACGCGTCACGCGAGTTCGTCGCTGTATCCCGACGACACACTTGTCATCCAAGATAATCCACGTTGTTCTTCCGCCATTCCATAATTCGTAGTGATTTTCCACATGCTGTGTCAGATGCACGTCAAGCCCATCACGATCAAGAGCACGGACAGCGTGAAGGAGGCGCAGGAGGAGGTGCTTCAGATTGTGGTCGGTCGTAAGAGTGAAGATGGGGGATCACTACTAGATCCCGTGTTGTTCTCGTTCGGGAGTTACGTCGTGCGAAACGAAGGACTGGCGTACTACTACACTTCTGCCCATCTCTCCAGTGAGTGACAGAAATCGCCCTTATTTCTGTAGTTGACGAAGTGATGCTTCAACTGAACCCGATCGCGCCTTTCCTGAAAACGACCGTTTCGTCGTTGGTGGGAAGTGTGTACTTCGTAAGCGAGTTGGAGGGAAATGAAGCCAAGATGCCGTTTTCGCTGGCGACGAACAGTTGGGACTTCACGTCGTGTTATCTGAGCGTTTCCCTAACGAATCGGATTCAGTTATAGGTGGACGGGGTCACTACGATGATTTCGTTAAGCCGACTTGCCTCAGGTTACGCGCTCTTCGACAGTTTCATGCACCACTACAACGCGGTGAAACTCCTGCAGACCAGCGCGCTGGACACCTCGCAGGCGAGCAAGAAATCTCCCTCCAACAGTCTGTACGACGCGCACCAGTTCCACCTATTCGCCACCTGCGACACGGTTCTCCTCCAACTCGATCTGACCGTCGCCATCGCCGTGTCGTCTCAGACGTAGAAGGCCATTCCGTCGATGATCACACTCTCCCTCTCTCAGCTCGCCTTCCGAAACGCTTTCGACTGTTCCCGCGGGTTGTTCTTCTCAGGCATAGATCACTTCTGTTGTTTCCTTGCCAACGAAACGTACCCGGGAGTGACCATCGACAACATCTGTCTGGAATGCCAGAAACTGGGCGTTTCGATGAAGGATACGGTGCAGGAGAGCGTTCGGAGACGGCGCGACAAGCGTGTGAATTGGGACATTTTCGTAATCGGGGCATTGTGTACGGTGCGTATCGCATACAAGCAGTTGCACGACGCGCAATCGGGCACAGATAATTGCATTCCATGTCCCAATTGTACCATCATGGTAAGGGTGTGGAGAAGGAGTTACGCCAAGGTTGAGGGCGTTTCAACGGGGAAGGAATACGACAAGAATCCCGCGTTTTTGATCAGCAACAAGGGGATCGAATTGAACGTGATTTATGTGCCCTAATCGGAATTGGGTCACTTATAGGAGCTGCTGGACCCAATTGTGATGCTGCAACGGGTGACCCTGCACCATCGTCACCACATCAGTTTAATCCTGAAGGATACGAAGTTCATTATGAACCAGAGTCTGATCGACGCGGTGGTCCACGTGATTGGCGATATTCGGTACGATTTCTGGAATGCCAATCATTCCTAGGAACTTCATCTCGCAAGAATTGTACCGCATTCAGTGCTCGGGTGGGGCCCCACGCTCTTGAGTTGACGTGTAGCCGTGAAAACGCAGCAGAGCTTCACACAGTCGTATTCGCCAGCCGTGGGCGCGGATCCGATTTCGCTTGGCTACGTTGATCCAGGAGAGGAGGAGAGAGGCGCGGGAACGATCGTGGACGCGGTGATGGAGATTCAGATCCAATCGCTCGACGCGGCGATGTGCGTGCTGCGTCATTGGTTTCACGACGTAGATACAGAGACGTCGTCGATTCCATCTGGTCGCAGTTCCTGATCGAGGACATCGCCATTCACTACATCCAGTCTCCCGTGAACACGATCTCGAGCATCCAGCGCCAGTTCCTCATCGAGATTGCCGGCGCGCAGTTGAACCAGATCGAGCGGACGCGCCAGCGCAGCCTCGGCAAGAATGTGCTGAGCATCCCTGGAACGCGTCTGAAGATGGTGGAGGTGGTGTCGAACGGCAAGAATCGTGTGATCAACATCAAGGTAGCTGAAATACGCCCGGTTTATGGAATAGCAGTATTTGACGGGTTTCGACGACGTGATTCGGATTTCCACGAACTACCTCGATTACGTGAACTTGCTGGACACCTTCAACAAGTGAGAGAGGGAGAAGAGAGTGATGTGCAGGATTGTGAAGGAGATGAAGGAGAGTGACGAGAGCAACCGCGCGTTTGCAGCACTGTTGTCGTCTCTTGCGTTGCACGATATCCAAATCACCAAACAGAAGTCGAAGCAGGAGATCAAGGTGCAGTTCTTATACCGTACGTTCAGTGGTTGTTGATTACCCATAGCGGACAGTGATCACTTCACGTTCATGCCGAAGATTGACTTCCTGGGAGATATGACGCCCACGCTGAGCCAGAAAACCTTCCCTCCGCTGGTAGCGTTACTGCTTTCGGCTCAGCTGTAGTTGATGAAATCAACGAACGACTACGTGGTGGAGGTGATGGACGCTGTGGTCACCGCCATCGACAACGCGCTTTCCATTCTGGAGCAGCGGACCTTGTATAGTGCCTAATCGTTTTTCCATGTTTGGTTTGTTGGAGCAAGTCGTTTTCTTATTTCCGCTTTGTTAGAGCAAATCGCTTTCCCACTTCCGCCTTGTTGTAACAAATCGCTTTCCCACTTCCCCCTTGTCACAACAAACACACCACTTGTTCTGTAACCCCGAAACAATATCGTCAATACGCAACAGCATACACGCCGACTCGATGGCGGTCTTGATCGTCTGTGTCTTCACCTGGAACGTGTCCCACACGCCCAGCTCCCTCATGTCCGCGATCGTGCCCTTGATTCCGTCCACGCCCAGGAACACGTTGCCCTTGTTGTGCTCCGCCTAAATCTCACACCCCTCTTCCTCGCCCACGCGCAACTTCGTGATCACGCGAATCGTGTCCGCGCCGCAGTTCTGACACAGCGTGCGCGGAATCACCTCCAACGCCTCGCCCACCGCCGCGAACGGCAACGCGTCCAGCCCGCTCTGCGTCTTCGCCTCGCTCTGGAGTCTGCACGCCACCTCCATCTCCGTCGCGCCGCCACCTAAATCTCACACCCCTCTCACTCCCCCACCCGGCAGCAGGCGCGGGTCATACACCACGTTGCGCGCCACCTGCATTGCGTCCTGCAGATTCCGCTCGATCTCGTTCAGCGCGTCCTTGCTGCCGCCGCGCAGCAGCACCGAACACGCCTTCGGGTCCTCGCACTCCTCGATGAACGCAAAGTACTCGTCGCCGATCTGACGCACGTCGAACACGCCGCACTTCGTGCCCACGTCGCTCTCCAGGATCTCGTCCACACGGTGCACGATCGTCGCGCCCGTCGCCTTCGCCAGTCGGTTGTTGTCGCTCTTGCGCACGCGGCGTATTGCCGTGATTCCCGCGGTGACGAGGTAGTGCTGTGCGAGGTCACTGACGCCCTTCTCCGTGATCACCAGGTCCGGCTTCAGCGCGATGATCGCGTCGCACATCTTCTTCACCGCCTCCTCCTCGTTCTTCAGCGCCTTGTCCCAGTCGCTCGCCTCCGTGATCTCCAGATTCGCCACCGACTCCGCCTTCACGTACTCGAGACTGCAGTCCAGCAGGATGATACGAGGGTGGTCGATGTGACGGCGCATTGACGAGTGCGTCACATCCTTGTTCAGCATCACGCCCTTCAGTACGCGACTCTCCGACAGCTCGCCGCCGGGGATCTAAGGGTGATTTCCCGCCAACTCCGCCACCTTCTCCACGCGGATGTAGCGCTTGATGTCGATCTCGGGCGTGCCGTGCGTAGCGTTCTTGTCCAGAATAGTCATCACGCTGTCCAGAGCCAAGCCGCACTATGAATGACGATGGCGATGAAGGACTACGATGAGATCGCCGAAGCGGGCGCTGAACTTTGTGCCGATGGTGCTGCGCAGCAGGTTCATCATCACCGTGCGGTCGTAGATGTCGATGGGCACGGCGATCTCCTCGCAGATGCGCATCGCCGACTCCAGCGCCTTGTAGCACGCGCGGACGATGACGGTGGGGTGGATGTTGCGGAGAATGAACGGCTGAGCAGCCACGAGCATTTCGCCCGCTACAGCGTGACTTTGCGCTGCGGAACCCTACCCAATATAATCACGGAGGTCGTGCCGTCGCCCACCTCCTCGTCCTGCGTGCGACTGAGCTCGATCATGCTCTTTGCCGCGGGATGCGACACATCGACTTCCCTCAGAATGCTGTTGCCGTCATTTGTCAAAAGAATTCCGCCCATGGGGTCCAGAAGCATTTTCAGCATGGAGCGAGGACCCAGTGTGGTTCGAATAATATCTGCAACAGCCTATGGGTTAGACGGGGAAACGGTTTCAAAGCGCACCTTTGCGGCTTCAATGTTGCCCAACTGCACTCTACGTCCGCTCTCGCGCTTTGTGTTTTGATCTACGCGTTAGCAAATGCAAGATGCGCAGAATGTACTCAATACCAAGACAGGCACCTGCATCGTTGTGGACTTATTGTCAATCGAAGGAACAACGAAACGTCCCAACTGAGATGGGGGCATTTCGCGAATTGAATTGGGTCTGTCGTCTTTGATAAGGCATTTTTCGTTGTCTCTTTTGCGTTTTCACTGTGTGAGATGAGGGCGGGATTGTTAGAATACGTATCGTTGTTTTCGTGAAGTCGCTTTGCGTTCTGCACATTGCCCAGTTGATGAGGAGTCGCTCAAACGCTATCAAATTCATTACTTTGAATAAGGAAACTAGTAGCACTGTGTGTTCTCTCCTCGCAATCCCATACTCGAGGGAAACGTCTCCATGATCCTCAACACCTCCATTCCATTCCAAACTGCATTCAATCAAACAACAAACCCCGTTTCCACCTCATTCCAAAAATCCACTCCATTTTGAATCCTCAAATGGGGACCTTTTTTCCCATCCTCAGAGAATGGTTCCTGAGGCAAAGGAAAAGAACGACAAGAAAGAGAAGGTGGGAAAGCAGACAAAGAAGGGATCGAATTGGAAGAGTATGAAGAGCATGATCCTCCGCAACCCGATTGAGTCCAAGAAGAAGTGGATCAAACACAGAGTGCATTACGACTAGATCGGCACGTGAGAAGAATCCGGAGAAATCGGTATCGACGAAAACCAAATCGGCACTGGAAGACTTGCTGAATCCGGACGGAACGGGCACACGGTCGCTGACTCCGGTGATTGCCATCGATTGCGAGATGGTCGGAGTGGGCAACAAGGGAGACTCGGCGTTGGCTCGCGTTTCGGTGGTGAATTCATATGGAGCGGTATCACATTGTCTGTGGCAGTGACACTGTAGCTTTTGTACGATTCGTACGTGAAGCCACCGAGCAAGGTGACGGACTATCGAACGGAGTTCTCGGGCATCCGGAAGGAGGATTTGGAAGGAGATAGGGCCGTATCATTGCGTGAAGTGGTGCTTTGCTTGGAGTGTGATTCTAGGCGCAAGACAAGGTGGTGAAGCTGATGAAGAACCGCATCATCGTCGGCCACTCGATTTCAAACGATCTGGAGGTGCGAGTGGCTGTGGATGATGATCTCTAGGCACTGTTGCTGAAGCATCCTCGACACCTTATTCGCGACACGGCCACGTACGAGCCCTTCATGTACACGAACAGCGTGGTAGGTGTGGAGGGAAGTGTTCATCGTAGGGGAAGAAGAAGCCTCAGAAGCTGGCGATTCTCTTTGAGAAGGAGTTCCACATCCCGATCCAGGATGGAGAGCACGACTCCGTGGATGACGCGCGGGCGACGTTGCTGCTCTACAAGAAGTATCGCACGCAGTGGGAGGATTCTCTCACTCACCACAAGAAGAGTTCATGATTTGTCCCTTTGCCGTGTTTCCTGTCACGCACGTGATACTGAAAGGGAGTAGTGCTTCCTGCCATTCGAATGATACCAATCTATGCTGTCCATAACTCACGCGTATCCTAAATCGAAAGGAATGGATTCATGATCACTCAAACGCACCCTAAAACTGGAAGCGCGTTTTGGCGGGAAGGCGGGTAGTTCATCTTTTCCTTCCTTCTGCTTGTACTCATGGAGAATCAGTTTTCTGCACCCATATTACCCGTTCCTGCGCTGATTTTCTGCTTATACCGTAGGAAACGGCAATTGCCCGTGTAAACGGCGGTTTGCTTAACCGGTTCGTTGGATCAATGGTATCCATCGTGGGAACCGTCGAGGGAGTGTACGGGGATCGAGCGGTGCTTCATTCTTCCGTTCGCTGTGCAGCGGGCTGGACTGATTTCTAGGACAATATGAGCATCAACGTCAACACTGTTTCTGGATTCCAGTACCCGCAGGGGTGGGTGGTTTTCATCTTGAGTGAGGGATAGAAAGGTGGTGGAGGTGATCGGAACGGTGGAGAGCAACGGGAGTATCACGCTGCAGTACGCCACCGGCTTTGATGGCGATTACAGTATTCCTAAGTGCTATGCGTTACTAGTAGACGCGGCAGGCTATAACAAATTGGTAGAATACATGAATGGCAAGTTTCACGGAGATGTGTTTTAGTGTTCGTTGGCTTGTTTCCTTTTACACTCCTTTCCATTCTCCGTGTGCTGTGCATTTTTTGCAAGGCTTTCATCCGATTCTCTTCCCCTGAGCATGAACGAGCAACCCTTCGTCGCACGCACCATGTACAAGGAGTCAAGACCAATCCCAATATCTTCGGGCTCCTCGGCGCCGTCTCTCCTTCAATCGGTTTGTCATCGTTTCGTCACTGACTCCTAGAAGGAAATTGAATGCTATATCCGAGAAAGGATGCCAAACAGCTCCATTGACCGCGATTCTGTGAATCTGATCAAAGTCTTTGTTTCGATCTGCATTCAACTGTAGTCATATGTGAACACATCGGTGGAGTACTGCATTCTGAAAACGGTGTGGGATGAACATGATCCCTACGACGATTGCTGCTACGTTAACGGGATTGACATAGATCGTACCAGTGAATCTATCCTGGATTGCGTAAGGAATGGAGGTGATTCCGATCATCTTCCCCATTCCATTGAATCCACGACCTATTCACGCAAGCGAATCAAGGTGAACCCGCTGCTGAAGAAACCGGGGTCATTCTATGTGAATCCTCTTTTGAAGCGATGATTCTCTTCCCTCCTCTTCCTCTTTTCACCGTGTATCATACTTTGTTCTTCTATGCGTGCTTGTTGCAAAACGAAATCGGGTCCATGGTCTCCAAATGCTGCCTAATCGGAGATTCTTCTGGGGGAATGATGCGTGGGATCGCACAGATTACGCACGTTCCGTTCTTCAAAACGAAGATCCCATTATTTCTTCTAACTTCGCGCTATGCCCAAGCCAATCTTCTTCGACGATCTCTCCAAGGGAGCCAGAGGTGCGAACAAAGCGAGAAAGTGACGAATAGACACGCTGAATGACAACTACTTTGTCGGAAACAAGCTGACCATGAGAATGAGCCATATGGATGGCGTTGTAAACCGTTCCACGTCCGCTCTCACTGCTGTAGAACATCACAGCCGAAGCCAAGCTCTCAAGCGGGAAACCGATCGTGAACAAGATTTCCAGCGATTTCGTTCCCTGCGAATACTGCGCGGTGAAGAAGCTCTCGATTGACACCGAGGGAACGATGATAGGTGACGTGGACATCACGAATCTGGCGAAGAACACCACCGTCACCTTGCGGTAAGCGTTGGGAGCCGAGTTGATGGGTAGCACGCTCAAGGACTACAACGAATCGGGAGTGAAAAAGGCGGCCGTCGGAGTGAAGGTGCTGACGGATGAAGTCGCTGTGGACACGGCGTTTGATATCCCCACGCAGAAGTACTACGGAAGCGCTGTGTATGCGGTACATGCTTCTCATTATCAAACTGACCTGTAGTACAAAGATTTCCTGTTCGGCGCGAAGGCGAGTGGTGATCTGTCGAATCCCCCTGTGGCGGATGTTGGCATGTCCTACAGATACAAGAACGTGCTGTACACGTGCGTTGGCTACGATATGTTCAAGAGAACGGACTTGTCTGTCTTGTACACGATCGACAACAAGACGCGTTTCTCCGCTGTCTGCAAGGTGACGTCCTTGAACGACATGCCCGTTTTCGATTTGGGCGTGGTGTCGAAGATGAACGGCGATGCGGAACTGCGCGGCAAGATTTCGAGCAACGGAGAGGTGTCGGGTTGCTACAAGGTTACCGTGGACAAGAGGATTTCCTTCTGCGGCTCGTTGACCATTGACGCCTCGGATCTAAACCATGGCAACCACCGTACTGGAGTGGGTATGGAGTTCATCTTTTAAGTGCGTTGTTTGTTCCGTAAGGGATGAGCCACTCTTTGGTTTCCTGAACTGCAACGATGGGCAAATTGCCGAACATTTTGGTGACGGGCACTCCTGGAACGGGAAAGACGACCTTTGCGAACATGATTGCCGTACTTGGGAATGGTGCGCCTTTCATCTCTAGGAAAAGACGGGAATGAAGCGCATTACGGTAGGAGACATTGTATAGATGCATTGAACGAGTCCTTATGCTGTAGGTGAAGAGGGAGCAGTTCAGCTCGGGCTGGGATGAGGAGTTCCAGTGCTTGATCGTGGACGAGAATGCAGAGGATAGAGTGCGTATCGGAGTCGTTTCTTACGCGTAGCTGCTCGATTACTTGGAACCCATTATGAGCGAGGGAGGCGTCGTGCTAGAGCATCACACGGTCGATTTCTTCCCCGAGCGATGGTTCGACTTGGTGCTCGTGCTTCGCTGCGACAACACGATCCTGTTTGACCGCCTCGTGAATCGGTATGACTGCTTCATGCTATTCATGTCACTAGCGGGTATCCCACCCACAAGATCGAGGAGAACGTGGAGTGCGAGATTATGCAGTCCATTCTGGACGAGGCGCGCGAGAGCTACGACGTGAACATCGTGCAGGAGTTGCGAAGTGAGACGTACGAGGATTTGGAGGAGAATGTGAACCGTGTGGTGCAGTGGCTGGAGAACTGGAAGGCGGAGCATCCGGACGTGTAACTGTAGTGTCGTTTTATGCGTTGTGTTTGTTGCGATCTCACTTTTCGTTGTTGCATGGAATGAATTGCGTGGCGGACAAGGAACGAGCAGAGAATCCTCCTTCCCCTGCGCGTGTTCGCGTTCTCCGTGCCATTTCGGGAAAGCGGTCGTTTGCTTGCATGTACTCGTTTCGTTGATTTGCTCTGACTGCACAGTCTCCTTCTAATCGTTTTTGCATCAGTGCTGTCCATTGTCTGCAGCGTCTTTCTCTTTCACTCGCTGCAACGGGAGATAGCGGACTCTCGTTCCTATCGTCCTACGGACTCCACGTTCGACACGATCGGCTATTCTGACTCCTCAAAGGAGTGGAACTACCCCCAAATCGACGCGGTGTACACGTGGGTGAACGGGAGCGATCCCATTTGGCTGAGGGAAATGACGGAATACAAGAGTCTATACAACAAGGAGCACAACCTGACGGAGGACGAAGATGGGGACACGGCGACGTCCTCGAACCGTTTTCGCGACAACGACGAATTGAAGTAGTTGTTCTTCCCATCTATTCCCGTAGATACAGTCTGCGCTCCCTCGAGGCGAACGCCCCCTGGATTCGGAAGGTGTATTTGGTGACGAACGGACAGGTCCCGGACTGGCTTGACACCTCGAACAAGCGCATCCAGATCGTGACGCACAAGGAGATCTTCCGCGATCACACGGCGCTCCCCACCTTTTCCTCTCCCGCCATCGAGTTCAACCTGCACCACATCGAGGGCCTCTCCGACTACTTCATCTACTTCAACGACGACGTGTTCCTGGGCCGACCCGTGTTTCCCTCCGACTTCCTTTCCCTCCAACTGGGACAGATCCTCCACGCGTCGTGGAGCGTGCCCTCCTGCGCCGAGCGGTGTGCGTGCTGGTGCGTGGAGTGACAGCTAGGCAACTACGACCAACTGGGCGACGTCTTCTGCGACGCGGCGTGCAACGTGGCGTTGTGCGGGTTTGACTTGGGCGACTGCGCGCCGGAGGAGGCGGCGACGTCGGCGGAGAAGACGCTGGAGGAGCTGTGGGGTGTGATGAGCAACCACACGCAGAACAACACGACACATTTGGCGCAGATTTCTGTCAACGACATCCCATCACCCCACAGCGAGTATTGTGGCAATGGGTGTGGACTGCTCTGGCTCGGCGACGGGGTGGGAGCTGTCGTGGCACGTGATGTGTAGAAGTGCGATCCCCGCTGCGACGACCCGCGCTGTGGGTACGATGGGTATGACTGCCCCTTCGAGGACCCGACGCCGCTTCGTGTGGAGGCGGAGTGTGTTGGCGTGTATCCCGACTGGGCTGTGGCGGACCCTGCGAGCGCCGTGAAGTTCGTGCAGGAGAATTGGAAGGTGGCGGACCGCTCCTTCTGCCTGAGTCGTGTGTGGAGCGAGATTCGTGATCGCGTGTTCGTTGAGTTGGACTTGAGTGCCATGATGCGAGAGGACGTGACCGAAATCCGGGATATCAGCGTCATCGAAAAAGGTCCGGATTTCGTCCTCCCATTGATCGTAGCGTTTGTGTCGCGCACAGTGTACCACCAACCCACCCACCGCGTGATGCTCCTTCTCCGCGAGGAGGTCGCCGACAAGCGTCTTTCCCTCCATCTCCGCCTGCACTTCCTCGTTCCCTCCACCCCCCTCCGTCACTCTTAGTGCACCCTGCGTTCCTTCGATCTCTTCCTCGAAGTCATCCGCGCGCCTCGCACAGAGGCGGACACAACCCTTCTCCACTCTCTCTTCCACGCCGACGCCTCCAGCTCCGTCAACCCGCTTTCCCGCCAACTGGCGTCGCTCATGCCCTCCTCCTTCCTTCTCTCCGTCCACG
>ERZ780157.1605-NODE-1605-length-24095-cov-12.159775_pt1 | contig 24095 bp, 22 predicted proteins | sample MGYA00511169_ERZ780157 | MGnify/ENA primary metagenome ERZ780157 (study PRJEB29588, sample SAMEA1965149) | human gut metagenome | biome: human gut; feature: human-associated habitat; material: faeces | place: Denmark | collected 2008/2010 ... | reverse complement strand
GGTTGAAACTCAACGGCAAATTACAGACATATGCAGCCGGTCAGCCGTATCTTTTATGCTCGTGCATTTTTCAAACCGCAGCGTTAAAACCGGCGCTGTTTGGGCTGTATCGTGCAACGTAAACTTGAGCGGCAAGCTCTGCCCGGCTGCCTGCCACCGGTTGAAACTCAACGGCAAATTACAGACATATGCAGCCGGTCAGCCGTATCTTTTATGCTCGTGCATTTTTCAAACCGCAGCGTTAAAACCGGCGCTGTTTGGGCTGTATCGTGCAACGTAAACTTGAGCGGCAAGCTCTGCCCGGCTGCCTGCCACCGGTTGAAACTCAACGGCAAATTACAGACATATGCAGCCGGTCAGCCGTATCTTTTGTACTCATGCATTTTTCGAACCGCAGCGTTAAAACCGGCATTGCCTTGGTTGTACCGTACGGCGTAAACTTGAGCGGCAAGTTCTGCCCGGCAGCCTGCCGCCGGTTGAAACTCGCCTGCAAATTACAGACATATGCAGCCGATCAGCCGTATCTTTTGTACTCGTGCATTTTTCGAACCGCAGCGTTAAAACCGGCATTGCCTTGGTTGTACCGTGCGGCATTGACGTAAGCTTTGAGCGTTTGTCCCCGATCTGTCAGCTGCCGGTTGAAATTCAACTGCAAATTTCGGGCATGCGCGGACAGACGGCCGGCAACAAGTTCTTCCGCTTTGGCAAAATCAGGATGATGGCGGATACTGCGGGTCAAAACCGACCTGACGATTTTGCCGGCTTTGGAAATATCGGGACTATGCGTATAATAACCGGTGACATGGCCATAGAAACCGGGCTTTTTCCCTTTGTTTTCCTCTAACACGGCGCGACCGGACTTTTCGCTGCCGGTTTTGTGTCCGCGTTCTTCCGCCATGATGATTTTGGCACAGTTGTCCAGCATGAAGTTTTCCACGCCTTTGACCCTGGCGGCGATTTCCTCCGCCGTAACCGCCTGCGGATGTTTGCCGGACAATATCTCTCCGGCCGTTCCGTAAAAAACAACCTGCCGGACAAAATAGGGCACTTCCTTGTTTTCCGTCGTCAGCCACTCATGCATTTTCCTGATCTGATCATTTTCCTTTGACGGCGGCAGCCGACGGATGGCAACGATCTCCTCCGCCCGCATGACCAAACCGGTGTCGCCGCTCACCTCAAGCGCTGCCAGACGATCGGGGTCAATCCGGTCGAGCGCGTCGGCCGGGAGCGTCATCTGGGAAACGTCAAGACGCTGCAAATTCGGCATACGGTTAATCGGTTCCAGATCAGGATTGCCCGAACAACGCAGAAACCGGATTGATTCAAGCGATTTCGGCAGCTGCCCGAGAATATCGTTTTGCATCGGACTGTCGCCAAGGGAAAGTTCCCGCAAAGCGACATCCCGCGGCAGTGCCGAAAAATCGACAGGACCGCGCATATAGGACAGGTCCAACACTTTCAGAGATGACGAAGCATCTTTTAAAAAACGATTGTCAAAACCGTAAGCGGGACTGAGTATGCACAGTTCTTCCGCCTGCGGCAGGGTTGAAATGTCCTTATGTTTCTCATCCCAACGAAGCTCAACCTTTTTCAACAGACAATCGGACAAATCCTGCGACAAGTCGGGTTCAATGCCGTAGCCGCACACGATTCCGCGCTCGGAAGCCCGACGCAGAAAATCCGTATACTCCTCCTTTTTCCGGTGATAAAAATTGCTGTTGAGAGAAATATATTTCAAACGGCTGCCGGCGGGAAGCATATCCAAATCAAACGTGTCGGGACAGAGCAGTTCTTCGGTTTCGGGATGCAGTATCAGCAGTTCCTTTTCCGTTACGCGCCCGTGAAAATTCACTTTTTTACAATGGGGCAAACGACTGATGCCTTCAATGTTGCAGGTGCCGGAAATTGTTAACATGCCTTCAAACCGCAGGCCGGAGAAGTCTTGCATTGCCGGTTTTTCCGCTTCCGGCTCGTCCTTTAAGTAAAAAGTTCCTTCATAACTGACGCCGGGATCAAATTTATGCAAATCCGCGCAGGTCAGATAGCAGTCATTGAAAACAACCCGTTTCAGATTTTTGCCTTTCAACCTGCTTATATGTTCGCGGGACGGCAAAAACACCACCTTTTCCGTTTGATCAGACACCGTAACGTCCTGCGGCAGAGCTCTCAGGCAAAGCGTGCGACAGGAAGGATATTCTGTCATTTCGGGCAACGCCGTAAACCGCCCCGTCACTTCAATGTTCTCAATGTTACGGCCGGGAAAACCGGAACCGTCAAACGTATTCAGCGAATCCAGATCCAGGTCGCCGTCAATTATAAAACGGCCGTTTTCGTTTTTAATCCGCGCCCTGTCGATCAGAGCAAATTTGTCCAGCACTTCGGCCAAATTGCGGTTTTCCAGATATACGTCCCGGGGACGGCAGTCTATTCCCTCCGCCAAATACGGCAGCGCTTCAAAACGATCGGGATTATATACGCCGAAACCGTTCCGCAAAATCATTCTTTCGCAATCCGGATACGCAAGCGGCGCACTGACGTCGTCCAGCCGGTTGTCCGACAAATCAAGCGTTCCCAGAACTACCGTATTTTTCATATCCGGCGGCAGCCGGACAAGGCCGCGGCCGCTTAAGTCCAGGTCGGCATCAACAATCGTCTTGCCGTTTTCAACCCGGCAATGAGCAGCCGTCCATTCGCTTCCGAGCATTTTGTTCAACAATTCAAACGTTGTCAGATTTTCCACATGATGCCAGACGCCGCCTTTGATCCCTTCGGCAAACACCGGCAGCCGCCGGGCGTCAAGAACGGTTTCATCGTTCAGTTCCAGCAGGCGGACGTTCTCCCAGTCGCGGGAAAAGTCCGCTTTTGCATCTTTGCCCAGCACAACGGTTTCGGCCCGTCCCAGATGCCGCGGCAGAATGCCGCCGGTGATCAGCAGTTTGCCGGCATTGAGCAGCACCTGATCATACAAGGCCGCGTCTTCCGCCGTTTCCAGCGTCAGGGAATCGATACGGCCGATTGCCGCCGCCTCGCGGTAATCCCTGAGGTCGACTTTGCCTTCAAAACTCAGACAGCCGACCCGGGCAACATTTTGCAACCGGATGCCCTTATAATCGCCGGCCGCAAGCTTCAGACTCTCCAGTTCCGTTCCCGGCTGCAAATCAAACAGGTCGACTTCCCGTCTGTTAACGTCTTTTACATAACCGATGCGTTCTTTTTCCGAATTGGGAATCGGCATGTCAAGCGACTGCACAAAATCGCGCACGTCGGCCACATAACGGTTTTTGACCGCCAGGTTGGAGTTGCCTTTGATTTGCGCCAGGCGGCCGTTTTCTATCGAAATCGTACAGTGCGGCACCAACACGCCGTCCTCGTTCGGGCCGCGCAGCGAATAAAAATGCCAGCCTTCGGTGCCGATACGGTCGTTATATCCCCCGCGGCCGACGCAGTGCCCCATCTCGTCGGATTCGTATTTCAGCGAAACATGATGAAGCAGTTTTCCGTTTTCGTCATAAACCGGACTCGGCAGCATTTCGACCATCGAATAGCCGTCGGGATACTCTTTTATCACCCTGATGCCGGTGCGGCTTTCTTCACGGCGGCGGGCAAGCTCCTTGTTTTTCTTTTCCCGCTCGGCCTTCTCCGCATTGAACGCGTTATGACACTCCTCAATCAGTTCAAAATCTATTTCTTCCGGTTCCCTCGACAACAGCCTTTTGGCATCCATCAGCACAATGTTGTTGACGTCGGCGGCACGGGTAATTTTCCCGCCAAGCTCGCGGGTGCGTTCGAAAATATAATCGGCGCCGGAGCGGATTTTGTCGCCGAGGGGACTTTCGCGCAATTCGTCGGCGTCAAGCACCAGCCGTCCCTGCCGGTTAAAAGAAAAGGCAACGCCGTATTTTGCCAGCGTCTGCGGCGAAAGCAGCGGCTTGAACAGCAGCTGGCTGCCGGCATAGGCCTTGATTTCGCTGTCAAGATAAGCAAAACGGTTGGCCGGCGGCGTTTTCAGGCTCTCAATCTCAGCATTCAGCTTTTTGATTTCTTCGCCGAGCATTCTTTTTTGTTCCGGCGCAGCCTGTCTGATCTCTGCCGAAAGCTCTCCGATCCGCCGTTTTATCTCCTTGATGCGGACGGCGCCGGCGGCCCTGAATTCGGCTTCGGCCTTTTTGCGGTCGGCTTCCGCCGCGGCCAACTCCCGTTCATAACGCTCTTCGGTTTCCTTTGAACCTTTCAGGACAATCGACCGCAGCGCCTGCCCCAACAATACCTGATTACTCATATTTTCCCCCGCAAAATCCGTCTTTGGCCGTTTTCTTAATTATATACGGCTTCGCTTTTTTGTCAATTTTTCATCGGAAACTTTTGTATCCTGCGGAAAAATTTCTCCTCCCGGTCCGGCCGAAGGAGAAAGATTGCAAAACAAAACCCCGGAAACCCGGGGTTTTGCCTTTATGCGTCTATTTTTTGCCGCCGATGAACTTTTTGCCCATCATGTAAGGCTGCAGCTTTTCCGGAATGCGAACCGAGCCGTCGGCCTGCTGATGATTTTCCAGGAACGGCACCAGCGCCCGCGGGGTGGCAATGCCGGTATTGTTCAGCGTATGCACGAATTTGACTCTGCCGTCGGCGTTGTCGCGATAACGCAGGTTGGTCCGGCGGCCCTGCCAGTCGGTAATGTTGGAACAGCTGTGGGTTTCGCGATAGCAGTTCTGGCTCGGCACCCAGGCCTCAAGGTCATACTGGCGGTATTTGGGCGCGCCCATGTCGCCGGTGCAGACTTCCAGTACCTGATAAGGCAATTCCAGATCCTGCAAAACCTCTTCGGAAATCTGCAGCAGTTTCTGATGCCACTTTTCGCTTTCGTTAACGTCGTTTTTGCAGATAACGAACTGTTCCGTCTTCATAAACTGGTGAACCCTGGTCAGCCCGCGGGTATCTTTGCCGGCAGCACCGGCCTCGCGGCGGAAGCAGGGAGAAAAGCCGGCATAAAGAATCGGCAGTTCGTTTTCGGGAATGATTTCGTCGGCTCTGAGCGAGTTCAAAATCAGTTCGGCCGTTCCCGACAAATAAAGGTCGTCTTCGGGCATGTAATAAATTTCATCACGGGCAAACGGCAGATAACCCTGGCCGTAAAGCGGCTTTTCCTTGGACAGCGAAGGCACGGTAATTACGCGGAAGCCGTTTTCCGCCAGCTTGTCCATTACCAGCAGATGAATCGCCAGTTCCAGCCGCGCCAGCTCTCCGGTGATGGCATAGGTGCGGGAACCGCAGACTTTGGTGATCCGTTCCATTTCGCTCCAGCCGTTTAATTCCATCAGTTCGACATGGTCGCGGGGCGTGAAGTCAAACTTTGTCGGCTCGCCCACGCGGCGGCGAACCACGTTTTCGCTGTCGTCGGCGCCGACCGGGCTTTCCGGGCTCGGCAGGTTGGGCATGCGCCACATGATATCGTCAAACTTTTTCTGTTCAACCGCCAGTTTTTCCAGTTCAACCTTCAGTTCTTCGCCGAGGGCTTTGCTTTTGGCGATGATTGCCGGACGTTCTTCCGCGGAAGCGGATTTGATCGAATTGCTCAGCCGGTTCTTTTCTTCGGCCAACGCCTGGGAGGAGGTTTTCAGCTTGTTGATGTCCAAATGCAGGGCGATCAGGGCGGGGATGTCGACGGACAAACCTTTTTTGGCAATGCCTTCTTCCACCAGTTTCTGATTTTCGATAATGAATTTTATATCCAGCATTTCACATGTCCTTAGTTTTTTGATTGATTTATAAACGCGGACAGAGTATCAATTTTACAAATAAATACAATAAAAATTTTAAGAGGACCGACAAAAAATGTTTGAAGACAAAAAAGTTTTAACCGGTGTGAAGCCGACCGGAACACCGCATCTCGGCAACTATCTCGGCGCCATCAAACCGGCCATCCGGCTGGGACATCAGGCGCTTGACGCCGGCGGAAAGCATTACATGTTCATTGCCGATTATCATGCCATCAACGCGGAGAAAGACCCGGCGGTCTTAAACCAGAAACTCAAAGAGATCGCCTGCATCTACCTGGCCGCCGGCCTCGACCCTTCCCGTTCGGTTTTCTATCGTCAGTCGGATATTGCGGAAATTCCGGAAATCACCACCATCCTGTATGCCTATACGCCAAAAGGCTTTATGAACAAGGCGCACGCCTACAAAGCCGCGGTCGACCGCAACCGCGAAGCCGGCAAACCCGACGACGACGGCATCAACATGGGTCTTTACACCTACCCCACGCTGATGGCCGCCGACATCCTTGCTTATGACACCGATATCGTGCCGGTCGGCAAGGATCAGGTGCAGCACGTGGAAATCGCCCGCGACATCGCCGGCGCCATCAATGCCCATTACAACAAACAATTGTTGGTGCTGCCGGAATATTCGATCGACGAAAACGTGGCGGTCGTTCCCGGCATCGACGGCCGCAAGATGAGCAAATCCTACGGCAACGTGATTCCGTTGTTTGAGGACGACAAGGCAATCAAGAAAGCCATTTTTTCAATCAAAACCGACTCCCGGCCGATGGAAGAACCCAAAAATCCGGATGAAATTCTGGTTTATGAAATTTACAAATCCATCGCTTCCCCCGAACAACTGCGGGAAATGGGCGACGGCCTGCGGCAGGGCAGACTCGGCTACGGCCACATCAAAAACATGCTGCTTGACGCCGTTGTCGGCGAGATAAGAGACGCCCGGGAAAAATACAACTACTACATGGCTCACTACGATGAGGTGGAAGGCATGCTGGAAGAAGGCGCCGCCAAAGCGCGACCGGTCGCCCGCGCCACCCTTAAACGCCTCAAAGACGCCGTTTTCGGCAGATAACCGGAAAAATTCCGCCAACGGAAAAGCTCCCGCAAAATCTGCGGGAGCTTTTCCTTACGCCGGCATTCAACGGATAAAATTGGTACGGATTTTCTCTTCCGGTTCCGGCCGGGAAAGGCCGGACTTCCGGCCGGCTTCAATCGATTTTAACAGCCATGACATCTCGTGCCCCAAAATGCGCATAATCTGCACGCCTTCCTTATCCTGCCAGACTTCTTCCGGCTTGTTGCCGTGCACCATGTTCCAGTAACAGCTGCTGACAACCGGCATACGGCTGATCATGAAATATTTGTTGATGACATCAAGGTTGGCGGTGGTCCCCGCCCGGCGGGCGGAAACGACGGCGGCACCGGGTTTGCCGGCAAAAACGGACGAACCGGCATAAAACACCCGGTCAAGAACCGACAGGATCCGGCCGCTTGAATGCGCATAAAACGTCGGCGAACCAAAAACGAAACCGTCGGCCTGCTCCGCTTTCTCCAAAATGCGGTTGACAATGTCGTCGTCAAACACGCAACGGTTGTTCAGCTTCCGGCAGGCGCCGCAGCCGATGCAGTCCTGCACGGCGCGGTTGCCGAGCCAGACGGTTTCGCTTTCGACGCCGTCTTCCGCCAACGCGCCGGAAACGATTTTCAAAGCCGTGTCGGTGCAGCCGTGTTCGTTGGGGCTGCCGTTTATCATCAATACCTTCATTTTTTTCTCCGTTTGCATTTTCCGACCGTACTTTTATTTATTCCGCCGGACGGATTTTTCAATTGCCCGGTATGATAAACCGTTTATAATGCCGCCGTCAACAGGAGGAGAGCAGAAAATGGAAACGACGGAAAAAATACTGAAACTGGCGGCCGAAAACCGGCAACAGGCCTTTCGCGTCATTGAGCAAAGCAACGTCATCGGCTGCTGGCAAAGCGTCGGCGCCAGAATCAACCTGATCGGTTCGCTCAAAACCGGCCTGTTGATGAAACACCGGGACATAGATTTTCATGTTTACACACCGCGACTCAATGTGGCCGAAAGCTTTCGGGCAATGACGCGGCTGGCGGAAAATCCGCGAATCGTCAAAACGGAATACGTCAACCTGACAGCAGAAGAAGACGCCTGTCTGGAATGGCACGCATGGTATCAAAGTGATGACGGAAACACCTGGCAGATTGACATGATCCATATGGCGGAGGGCTGCCGCTGGGACGGTTACTTTGAAAAATTTGCCGACCGGATCAATGCCGCCGCCGGCGCCGAAGAAAGAAAAACCATCCTGCGGCTGAAATACGAAACGCCGGACGACGCAAAGATTGCCGGCATAGAATATTATATGGCGGTTCTTCGCGACGGGATCGAAAACTACGATGATTTTGTCAGATGGCGGCAACAGCAAAAAACGGACGGCATCATTGAGTGGATGCCGGAAGCGGCAAAATAATCCCCCGCCCGAAATTTTGGTTTGCTTTTTACCCGCCGCTTATATAACATTTGATGTGTCAGAAATGACACTTTACAAAAACTAACAAAAAGGACTACAAATATGAAAAAATTAGCTCTCGTCGTCGTACTGCTGGCCTTGTCCGCCTGCACCGGCACCCGCGGAACCATCGGCAGCCAAAGAGTCTGCACCAACGATTACCTGCTTGGCGTCATCTCCCTTTCCGAGCTGGTCAGCCCCTGCGGCAAATAAATTCGCCCGCTTTTAACAAAAATGTCCTTCCGTTAAAGAAGGACATTTTTGTTTTGCCGAAAAAAACGCCGCCGATTCTTTCAAAATATAAGACACTTCTAATTTGTTATTTTTTGTAATATCATTTAATAGTAGACTAAATATCTAAAACTTTTCGCCTTTTCGGTTTGCGGCAACCTTTTTGTCAATTTTCGATTTACTTTTGCGTAATATATTCTATAATGAAAACAGAATACCAAATTATTAAGCCATATGAGAAATTATTTTTCAGTTTTAGCTGCAGCCATGTGCTTTTCAGCTATGAGTGTATCCGCGCAAAGCGCAAGTGAGAACAATTATTGGGCAGACGATGCAATCAAAGCGAGCGCTATTGTCTATGCCGGAGCAAACGTTCTGGAACCCGCACCAATCTATGGTGCCGCGATCGGACTTAACTGTTACTTTCTGAGGGCAGAGTTTGAAATCGGCGGCAGCTGGATTGATCCGGGGGCTTCTTTCTCGCGCAAACAAATGCTGTACTTCAGCCCGTCTTTCGGTCTGGCTCATACTTTCCAAAAGAAATATGAGGTTTACCTCATGAGTTCCTGGATAAATTGGGGCAGTACGGTGTTGGAAGGGGCAGACAACAACCATTGCGGGCATGACGTCTTTGAAAAAGACCTGTTCCACTGGCGTCTCAAAGCCGGAACCAACATTGCGATCAGCAAAAGACTGTTCGTCAATGTAGATGTCAGCTATATGTTCCCCAAATCCAATACGGGGGGGGGGTATATATATTATGACAATCTTTCTGTTCGCGCGGGTATCGGTTATCGTTTCTGATAAAACGTCCCGCCGACGGATACAAAAAAAGGATGCTGCTTAATGCCGCATCCTTTTTTTATTTTGCCTCACCTGACAGAAATGTATTTTTTCAGAGCTTTTTATGAACCGTCAGACCATGGATTTTTTATTATGACAGCCCCACGCATCTATAAACTTTATAAAAACGACTGTCATTGTCAGGTTATCGGCATCGGCAAACATTCCGAAAACTTGGAAGACATGTTCATTTGTAAAGCTTCATACACCCCGTCGATTTCTCCGAAGGGCAAATTTGGTACAGACCGGACAAAATACGGGAAGAAGCAAAAGACGGAAAACCGCAGCTTTAAAATAATTAAATAAAAAACGGTATTCAAAAAGCTGCGTTTATATCAATTGAGCCTTTATTTCATTAAAAGCTCCCTGCCGTCCCTAAGAAAAAAATGCTGCTACCGGCGCAATCATCCAACTTGCCCGGCTAAGAGCCGACGTAAAACCAAGCCGAGTTGCGCAAGTCGAAAGAAAATTTTTACGATTTGATTTTTCTTTGCCAATCATCTGTTTTTCCGCCTATTTGCATCCTCAAAAGCGTTTGACGTTTTTAAAAATATTTCAAACGATTGACTTAATTTTAAGATTGTGCTATGATTATTTTATAATTCCGGAGAATGTTCCGGCTGCCACTGTGCCAACATCGTCGGAAAAGCTTCGTTCAAAATGAAAAACAAAAACCAATGAAAAACACCAAGGCCAAACCATTAAAAACCGCCGCCCGGCTGCCGGAAAGGAAAAACCAATGAAAAACACCAAGGTTAAGCTGTTAAAAACCGCCGCCCGACTGTTTGCCAGCCGCGGCACGGAAGGCGTTTCCACCCGCGAACTGGCCGGGCAGGCCGGCGTAAACCTGTGCGCCATCAGCTATTATTTCGGTTCCAAACAAAAACTGTACGAGGCGGTGATCGACGAAGTGATTGACACCGTCAGACAAAACCTGTTGCCGGCGCCGGGAAACGGGGCACCGGCCGCGGACAATCCACGGGAAAACGTCAAAACCGTCATCGGCCGTTTCTTCGATTTTCTGTGCGGCGACAAAATTTCCGACGTGCAGGCCCGGCTGATGATCAACGAAATCATCAGTCCGTCGTCCGTTTACGACAAAATTTACCAAAACATTCTGGAGCCGGCGCACCGGCAGATTTCCCGACTGGCGGCACAGGAAACAGGCGCGGACGAAAACAGCCCGCAGGTGCTTATCCTGACCCATACCCTGTTCGGCCAGGCGGTGATGTTCCGCATCCACAAGGAAGCCCTGCTGCGGCGGATGAAAATCAAACAGTATACGCCGGAACTGCTGAATGAGATAAAAAAACACATTGAGGAAAACTGCGACGCCATATTGGAACAGGCAAGGAGGCAAAAATGAAAAAGATTCCGACAATTCTGATTGCTGCCGCCGCAGCGGTCGCCGCCTTTTTCCTGCTGACTGCCGGCAAAAAAGACGATGACGGCGTGATCACTCTTTACGGCAACGTTGACATCCGCCAGGTAGACATGAGCTTCCGGGTACCGGGAACGTTAAAGGAAATGTTTTTTGAAGAAGGCGAACGGGTCCAAAAAGGCGATCTGCTGGCCGCGCTCGACGACGAAGACTATCGCCGGACATACGAAAAGTCGCTGGCGGAAATCAAACGATGCGAAGCACAGCTGAGGGAAGCGGTTTCACTGCTTGAAACCAACCTGCCCCTGTGCAAGCAGAAAATTTCTTCCGAACGAAGCTGCATTTCCTATGCCAACGCCCGCGACGAAGCGGCCGCCGCCGTCGAAGCGGCCAAAAGCGCCGGACGTTATGAAAAGAACCAGCTTGAATACACCAAAATATACGCGCCGGCAGACGGCATCGTCAGTTCCCGTATTCAGGAGCCCGGCGCCACCGTTTCCGCCGGACAGCCGGTTTATACCGTAACCAAAACCGAACCTTTGTGGATCCGCGTTTACCTGCCGGAACCCAAGCTCGGCCGCGTAGATTACGGCAGCAAGGCAGTCATCGTCACCGACGGCATCGACCCGGCAACCGGTGAAAGAAAACATTACCGCGGACATGTCGGCTACATTTCCCCGGTGGCGGAATTTACCCCCAAAACCGTACAGACGGAAGAACTGCGAACCGATCTGGTTTACCGCCTCAACGTCTATGTCGACGATGCCGACCGTTTTTTGAAACAGGGAATGCCGACGACGGTAAAAATTTATGCCGAACACGCGGAGAAAAGCGATGACGGCGAAAAACTGCATTGAAACAAAGGATCTGGTCAAGACTTTCGCCGGCGGCAAAACGACTGCCGTCGATCATCTGTCGCTGACGATTGAAAAAGGGCAGACGGTCGGTCTGATCGGCGCCGACGGCGCCGGCAAAACCACCCTTCTCCGGCTGATCGGAGGACTGCTGCTGCCGGACGCCGGCAGCCTTTCCGTCTGCGGGCTGGATCCGGTGAAGGACAAGGCACGGCTTTCCGCCAAAATCGGTTACATGCCGCAAAAGTTCGGCCTTTACGAAGACCTGACGGTGCGGGAAAATCTGGAGTTTTACGCCGATTTGAAAAACATCGGCCGCGATTTTTCCGCAATGCTTGCCTTTGCCGGCCTTAGCGCCTTTCAGGAACGGCTTGCGGGAAAGCTTTCCGGCGGCATGAAACAAAAGCTGGGACTGGTCTGCGCGCTGGCCGGCAGCCCCGAACTGATCCTGCTTGACGAACCTTCGGTCGGGGTCGATCCGGTTTCCCGCCGGGAACTTTTAAAAATGGTTAAAAGCGCGGCCGGCGGCAAGGCAACGGTGTTGTGGTCCACCGCCTATATGGACGAAGCCCACGGATTTGACACCGTGATCGTTATTGACAAAGGGCGGATCATTTATCAGGGACGGCCCGGCGACCTGGCGCCCGACAGCCGCCGTTTCGAAGAAAAGGTAATCGAGCTGACGGGCGGCTATGAGCAAAAGGAATCGCCGGTCGCCGCAAACTTTTCGATGTCGCCGGCAAAATGCGAATACACGGTCGAAGCGCTTGATCTGGTCAAACGTTACGGCGATTTTTACGCGGTGAAAAACAACACCTTTCATATCCGCAAAGGTGAAATTTTCGGTCTGCTCGGTCCCAACGGCGCCGGCAAATCGACTTCTTTCAAAATGATGTGCGGCCTGGCCAAACCCACGTCCGGCACCGCCCGCATCATGGGAACGGACATCGTCCGGAACGCTTCGGCGGCGCGCGCCCATCTCGGTTACATGGCACAGAAGTTTTCGCTTTACCCAAACTTGAGCGTTCGCCAGAATCTTGAATTTTTTGCCGGCGCCTACGGACTTTTCGGCCGGGAGGGAAAGGAAGCGGTTGAACGAATGACCGAAATTTTCGGCTTTGCGCGTTATCTTGACAGCGACGCCCGCGAACTGCCGCTCGGCTACAAACAGCGGCTGTCGCTGGCCTGCGCCGTCATGCATAACCCGCCGGTGCTGTTTCTCGACGAACCGACTTCGGGCGTTGACGTCATCACCCGGCGCGAATTTTGGAATCATATCGTTTCGCTTGCCCGCAAAGGCGTCACCGTATTGATCACCACTCACTTTATGGACGAGGCCGAATTCTGCGACCGTATCAGCCTGTTTTACCGCGGCCGGACCATCGCCACCGGTACCCCGGCGGAACTGAAAAACGAAGCTGGCGCCCGCACGCTGGAAGAAGCCTTCGTCAACATCATTTTGCAACAGGGGGAACAAACCGCATGAGTATTACCCTTGCATTTATCAAAAAGGAATTTTTGCAGATTATCCGCGACCCCTCCAGCCTGATCATCGCCTTTGTGCTGCCGACATTGCTGCTGTTTATTTACGCCTACGGCATCAACCTCGATTTTGCCAACGTCCGGCTGGGCATCAAAAACGACGACGGCAGCCCGGCAACCGAGGAACTGGCCGGCGCCTTCGGACAAAACCGTTTTATTACCGCCGTACGCTACGACGACAGAAAACAAATGCAGGCCGACCTTACCCGCGCAAAAATTCAGGGCGCGCTTACCATTCCGTCGGATTTCACGCGGCGGCTGGCGGCCGGCAAAGACGCCTCCCTGCAGCTTATTACCGACGGCGCCAACATCAATCAGGTGAGCCATACGCAAAACTACGTCAATCAAATTGTTTCCGGCTGGCTGCAAAAAAGCGGATTTGCCACGGCGGCTTCTCCCGCCGTCGAGGTGCAGGCACGCTATCGGTACAATCAGAACGCCGACGGACGACGGGCGCTGGTGCCGAGTTCGCTGGCCGTTACCATGACGCTGATCGGCATTCTGCTGACCGCGCTGGTCGTTTCCCGCGAATGGGAACGAGGCACCATGGAAGCGCTGCTTGCTGCCAACATTCGTCCGATTCATATTGTCATCGGCAAATATGTTCCTTATTTTGTCGTCGGCATGTTGTCGCTTACGTTCAGCATGTTTGTCATTATCTTTGTCTTCGGCCTGCCGTTTGGCGGCAGCTATTGGGTGCTTTTTATCGTCAGCGCTTTGTTTTTGTACGCTTCGCTCGGCATCGGGCTGATCATATCCAGCCTTCTGCGCGACCAGCTGCTGGCCAGCATGGCCTCGCTGATCATCGGCTTTCTGCCGGCGCTGATGATGTCCGGCGTTGTCTTTCCGATCCTTTCAATGCCGCCGTTTTTCCGCTGGCTGACCAAGCTGCTGCCGCCGACTCATTACGTCAGCTTCATCAAAAGCGAATTTCTGGCCGGCACCGTTTGGCAAAACGCGCTGACCAGTTCGCTGTTTCTGCTGCTGCTCGGATTTTTGTTTTCGCTGCTGGTTTACAAAAAAACCGCAAGGAGGCTTGATGACTGAACGCATCTCCCGCCTGTGGGCGCTGATCAAAAAAGAATTTCTGACCATCTTGCGTGACCCCAAAAGCCGCATCATTATCATTGCCCCGCCGCTCATCCAGCTGGCGCTGTTTGCCAACATCCTGACCATGGAAACAAAAAACGCCGACATTGCGGTGATCGACGCTTCAAACACGCTGGAATCGCGGGAATTCGTCGCCGGTATCGAGAATTCCCGCTGGTTCGGCCGCGTCATCCGTTCCGACAACCTCCGGCAGGCGCGCGAGAATCTGAAAAACGAAAAGATCCACGGCATTCTCGTCATCCGGCAGGACTTTGCCCGCCGACTGAAAAAAGGACAAAACGCCGACGTCCTGCTGATTTTGGACGGCCGGACGCCGACGACGGCCACCGGCTTAAACGGCTATGTCACGCAGATTGCCGCCGCCTTCTCGCAAAAGTTCGCCGCCCGGACGGGCGTCGCCGGCGCTTCGGTTGTGACGGCAGCCCGCAGCTGGTTTAACCCGAACGCGGTTTACCAGTGGTATCTGGTGATTTCGCTGATCGTGATTCTGGCGCTCGTCATTACCCTGATGCTGACTTCGCTGTCGGTGGCCAGAGAACGGGAGCTGGGCACTTTTGAACAGTTGATCGTCAGCCCGTATACGGCCTTTGAAATCCTCGTCGGCAAGACCGTGCCGCCGCTTTTCATCGCGCTGATCCTGCAATCGGCCATGACGCTGGCCGCCGTTTTCTTTTTCGCCATTCCGTTTACCGGCTCGTTCTTCCTTTTCATTTTCTCCTCTTTTATCGCCCTGCTTTCTTTTGTCGGCGTCGGACTGTTCATTTCTTCCGTCTGCGCAAACCAGCAGCAGGCGATCCTCGGGGCGTTTGCTTTCATGATGCCGGCCATTTTGCTTTCCGGCTTCGTGTCGCCGGTTGAAGACATGCCGGCGTTTCTGCAATATCTGACTTACGCCAACCCGATCCGCTTTTTCATCAAAATCGGCAACGGATTGTTTCTTAAAGACGTCGGCGTCACCGACATCTGGCCGGAACTGGTGCCGTTATCCGTCATTGCCGCCGTCACCCTCGGCTTTGCCGCCATGACATTCAAACGCAATCTGGAGTAGCCGTCGGAGCTCGGTTTGCAAAATTTGACAAATTAAACGAAAAAGCATAAAATACAACAACAATGCCAAAACAACCCGAAAATACGCCGATGGAACCGGAACACGCAAAGTTTGACGAAATCATCAACACCGTTTCGCCCGACGAGATGAGAAATCCGCCGCCGTCGGAAGAACGCGGAAAAAACATTGCCGTATTTGCCCGTTTTATCGCCAACGCCCACCCGGGCTGGCCTTCTTTTCCGGAAGAAATCCGCGACAGATTCCGCCGGGAAATCGAAAACCTCTACAACCGCAACGGCAACGGTCCGGAAAATCTGCTGAAAGAAATGGAAAAGACGCTGATCCGCAGCATTCCGGACAATCACGCCTTTATCCTCAACCCCGACAAAAGCCGGGCACTTGACGAAAACGAAAGCGCCGCCGTCGACGGCAAAATCATCGACAAGGCGCCAACGCCGGAAACGGGCGACAACAGCGCCTATTCTTTGGCTGAAACCCCGGCCTGCAAAACGCTGTTCCGATCGGGAACGGAAGACTTTCCGCTGGCAATTTTTGAAAAACGCGACCGCAGCGGAAACAAAATCGGCATTGTTTCTCTCACCAAATGCCCGCCGCCCGGAGACGAAAAATACAATTCAGAAGCGCTGAAAAAAGTGTTTGCCGACAACTACGGCAAATGGAACGCCGTCGTACTCGACGTTCGCGGCAACGAAGGAGGCAACGCCGACGTCATTAATTTTGTCAACGAAAAATTATGCGGCTCCCCGCCGCGCTACTTTCGCCGACAGGAAATGCGAACCACACCGGAGGCAAAAATCCTGCAGGAGCAGAAATATAATCGCGCCTTTCTCGACCGGCTGCATGCGCAAAATCCGGAAGGTTACAAAAGCCCCGAATTTACGGAACCGGATTTTTCCGCCGGACAAGGCTATGACGGCAATATTTACGTTTTGACGGACCGCAGAACCGGATCGTCGGCCGAATTCGTCAGCGGTCTGCGCCGGCACCCGAAAGTCAAATACGTCGGGGAAAACACGCACGGCTGCGGAGAATACGGCGACACGCCAACAGCCCTTCTGCCCAACGGCGGATATCTGAACATGGGTATTTATAAAAACGAACTGTTTGCCGGTATTCGCGAAGGAGAAGGTCTGGCGCCGACCCACAGGACTCCGCCCGGACGCGACGCTTTTGACCATTGCATGCAGCTTATGCAATACGATTTTGCCAGAGAACGGGTTTCCTCCCGTTTGCCGCCCCATGCCAAATCTGCCCGGCCGGCGGAACGGACAAACATATCCGGCGGCCGGCTCAAAGACGGTTATCTCCGCTGAACGCACCGTCTTTTTTGCAGGCTTTAAAACGACGCGCATTTGTTGATATCCCCCGGAAGATGATTATATGATTTTTGTCATTATTTACATAACGAAAGGGAAATATCATGAAATATTGGATTCTCGGACTGTCGCTGATGGTTATGGCCTGTTCCCACAGCGTTGACGTCAAAGACCAGGCCAGTTACAAATGCGGAGACCAGATCATCCGGGTAACGGTCTTAAACGACAACTCCATGATCGTACGCGCCAACGGCATCGACCACGTACTGACCAAAGTCGCCTCGCCGGCGGGTGAAAAATACGAAGACGCGGTATCGCAGGTTTCCTTTACCAAACAGGACGGCGAATTCTATCTCGGCATGCAGGGCCGCAACTACCCGCTCTGTCTGAAAATCAAGTAGCCGCCGGACAATCCGGCAAACAAAAAAACTCCCGCCGAAGCCGCGGGAGTTTTTTAAAAACCGTTTCGTCGACCGCGCCCGTATCGGAACATTCAGTCGCCGTAACGGTCAAACAGTCTTTTCAGCTCCTCTATTTTCTCTTCCCGGACCGCTTCGTCGGCAAAAGAACGGGCGACGCAATGCCGGAGATGCTTTTGCAGAATATTGCCTTCCACCGCCTTGACAGCAGAACGCACCGCCCGCAGCTGGCTGAGGATATCGGGACAATAGCGCCCGTCTTCGATCATTTTTTTTATGCCTTCGATCTGCCCGGCAATGCGATTTAAGCGCGGAATGTTTTCCAGATGGCTCGGATTATGTTCTTCCATTGTTTTCCCCTTTTCAAAGGTTGATGCTGCCGGCAAGAATAACCGCTTTTATCTAAAAAGTACAGCCGGAACGAAAAAAAAACGTTCCGGCATCTTTCCGGCAGAGTTTATTTGCTCCCGCAGGCACAGTCATCGCCGCATTTGTTTTCCGGCGTGCACTGGCAGTTATCGCCGCAGGAACAGTCTTTACCGCAGCGGCACTCTTCGCCGCATTGACAGTTTTCGCAGGTACAGTTCGTTTTTTTACATTTGCTCATTGTTTCTTTTCTCCTTTTAATACCCTATAAGGGTATTTTGTTTATATACCCCATAAGGGTATTTGTCAAGTTAAAACATTCTGCAGACTATCGTAAACGGTTATAGACAACGGCGGAAATTTCCGCGGCAAGAGCCGCATTTTCCCGGTCAGACATCCGGGAATCGGAAACCATCACCGCGATATAATATGTCCGGCCGTCCGGCAAAATCACAAAACCGGCGTCATTGTCGGCAATTTTTATTCCTTCAGCCGTTCGCGAAGACGAGCCTGTCTTATGCCCGAAAACCGTTCCCTGCGGCAGCCCCGCTTTCAACTTATCGCCGCCGGTCACGGTTGCCGTCATTATCTTATCAAAAAATTTGCGGTTTTCCGGCGTCAAAATATCGCCTTCGCGCACGGTTTTTAAAAATCGGACAACATCTGCCGGCGAAGCACGGTTGACATATTGTTTGGCAATGTCCGCATTCATTTCCCTTTCGTTAACGGAAACTTCAATCCCGCCGAAGCCGAGACGATTTAAATAAGCCTGCGTCTGCTCCGCTCCCCCGGCATAGGCCAGCAAAATGTCGGCCGCGTTGTTGTCGCTTTCGGCAACCATGTATTCCAACAGACGGACAACGCTTATCCCGTAAGGATAGGTTCGCCGTTCGTCGCGCATCGGACTGTAGGTTCGTTCGTCGATCATGTCGCGGGTAATCGTTAATTCCGTTTTGCAGGGAACGGCATTTTCCCGTTCCAGTTTATCAAGGACCTGCACGGCAATAAAAAGTTTGAACACGCTCAGAAGCGGATATTTTCCTTCCCCATGAACAAAAGTCCGGGAACCGGCAATAACGGCCGCCCCGACCCGGCAGTCTTTGCCGGCAGCAAGACGGTCCAGTCGATAAGCAAGCGAACTGAAATAAAATCCGGCTGCCGCGGCACAGATCAATACCACTAAACCGGCTGCCGCATAAAATTTTTTATTCTTCATCATTTTTACTTTTTAGCATAAAATCATTTAATAAAAAATGAAACGGGCATCATCGATAAAAACATACTGTTTTTGCCGCAACCTAAAGGCACTTTTGCTTCGCAGCCACTTAAAAATTTTTTAAAACTGCGGCATAAACGTTTGAACCGCATATACTACCATAACTAGTTATTTTCAAAAGATACATCAAAAAAATGACCAAAAACTTCTAGTAATAAAATATTTAGATTATTTTTACAACCAAAAGCAGTTATTGTTAAAAAATGAGAAATATAACTTTTGATTACCAAAAATTGTATATTGTTAATTGTCTGCACAAAACAAAAAAACAAATATTAGTTGAGAGAAAACAGCATTTCAATTTTCTATTTATAAATGCATTATAATATATTTACGACTTTTGATGGATTCACACACCACATTAACAACTAAAATATGTTTCCTTTCTAATTTTGCTATTAATAATGTTAAGGTTGTTTTTATAACATAAGGTTGTATTTTTTGCTTGCCTTTTCTAAATTATTATGAAACCATACAATTATTATTTGTGATTTTGTGTCCGAGAGTTATATGTACTTGTATTTCATAACAAAATCGCATCTTATAAATTACAATTGTTGGGAGATTATGTATGAAACCTGTACTGCCGGAAAAAAACACAACTAAACTTCCTAAAAGATATTGGTTCACTCTTATCTTTATGTTGTTTATCACTATATTGTCAGGAATATATGTATATACTCCAACTCCTCCCAGAGCCGAAGACAACATTATTTTATTGATATCCGCAACCCTTTTTACAGCCTTTGTATTCTTATACTGGTTATTAATTCGTTCTTTCAACAATTATCGGCAGAAATTAAATATTATAAAAATTCACATAATTACTTTTTATATGACATTAATGTTTTTCCTCTTACATATATATAAACTGGCAGAATTGGCGAAAGACTTTGCTCCTATTGCCGCCCCGAAAAAATATTATATAGCTTATTTAATTATCGGAACTTTCTGCATGAATTATTTCATTCTAATTTCAACATTTATCATCTTTAGCACTTTCTACCTAATTTTTGGCAAAAAAGCAAAAAATATTCAAATATCAATGCCGCCTCTAACTCAATTCATAATTTACTGGGGAATAGCTCTCATTATTAATTTTCCTCCTCTGGTCGCATATCTTGTGGTCATCAGCAGCGTTGCATCTTAATAAATATAACAAAGGAATTTTTACATGACTAAATATACATTATACATTCATTGTTGGGAAGCCTTTGGTGAAAAATATAACCACACCGGTTTTACCTTAGAAGAAACAACGGAAAACGGAAGCTCTACCAGAACTATTGACTTGTCAAAAGATAAAATAACCGGAGATATTATCTTTAATTATGACAACAGCGGAACCGGCGGAGATATTGCCATCGGCAGAGTTCCCGTGTTAACCGGAAGCGATGCCGTTGCCGCCTTCAACAAAATCACTATTGCGACATCCATTTTAGACTCTTATCAACTCGATTACGGGCATTTAACAAGCAATTGTAATTCCAGTACGGAAGTGTTAATCGACAACTTTGTTCCCGGCTGGGAAGGAAGATCAGGCGAAATTTTTGATCAGCTGCCGGGTTTGTACGTCGGAGACGAATATAACAGATTCAGAAACAATCCTTATGTACAACAGGCATTAAACAATGCCAATGCCGTCATTGAACAATTGACAGAAGCCGGCATTGATCTCGGCTCTTCCGCATTAAAATGGCTTAATACCGACGACGGATTTATCACTTTTGATATTGACGGCACCCCTTACATGATTGACAAGGACGGAAGATTATATGAAAAAGGAGATGACGGGCTATATCGTGCCGTTCTCGGAGATATACTGCAACAATGTCTGCTGCCTGCCACTTTTGAAGACACGCTGAAAAAAATCAAAGACCTGTTCGGGACGGCGGAAGAAGTTCGTTCGCCGCTGGTGGTTGATCTGGACGGCGACGGCGTGGAGACGGTTACCGCAGAAGGCGGCGTTTATTTTGACCACGACGCAAACGGCTTCAAAGAAAACAGCGGATGGGTCGGACAGGATGACGGAATTTTGGTCCGGGACATCAACGGAAACGGAATTATCGATAACGGAACGGAATTGTTTGGCAACAATTCCGTTCTTTCGTCCGGGGAAAAGGCCGTCAACGGTTTTGAAGCGTTAAAAGATCTTGACGACAACAACGACGGTATTTTCGACCGCAACGACAAAGCTTGGAACGAAGTCAAAATTTGGCAGGATAAAAACTTTAACGCCAATTATTCAAATATAAAACCGGCGAATCCTGTTTTCGCTTAATATGAGAATTGTAAAATATTCACCATCTTAAATAGAAAAAATACGTCTCAGCCACAACTAAAACCTGTTTTTATATTCCGACGGTAATTTTTAATTCTATTTTTGATTGTTTTAAGTTCTTATTTAAAAATACAGTTGTATTTTTCGCTTGCTTTTTCTCGTCTAAAGTGAAAATATACAATTATTATTTGTGAAACGCTTTTACACAACTAATAATCTTTTAATATATGGAAAAATACATATGGATACTTCTCAAATCATCTCCGGTCTCACGGAACATTTTATTAACGATGTTAAAATTTCACACCTGCTGGCAGAAAACAATCCTTTCAAAAAGTTTATGTATCATTTGGAAAATAAAACAAAACACGGTTGGGGATACAAAAGCTTCTGCATATTATGTTTATTATACGGCATCAGCACACAAATTTTTGTATTTTTCGATGGCAACCAATATGCATGGGCTATGTTGCCATTAACTCTTTCACTATGCTGCTATATCGGATTAAATTATCACCACGTAGTCTTTCAAAGTAAAGAAAATATCGAAAAAAAAATGAAATATGCATATTGGCAAATATTCTTTATTTCATACAGCAGCATAATTTTGGGAATTTTAATAATAAATTATACCATTTCTTCTGACAACGGTATCTGGAATATAAAATTTTCTTCCGACAACTTTTTTTTCATTTATTCCATTATAATCGGTTTTCTCCTTCACCTTATCTTTTTATATAATAATATCTTTGTCTTATATATCAGAACAACTTTATATATTTCAATAACTAGAGAAAAAACGAACTATTTTTTAATTTCATTTATTTTATTTTCTTTGATTAGCATAGTTCTTATATGGGCAACATATGATTCCTTTTTATCAAAAGAGCATAACATTTTCTTCCAGTCTTTATGTCTCTTTCTTGAAGGCCATTTATCTTATACCATCTTATATATCTTATCTGTTTTCATTTTGTATCTGCTTCGCAATCTTTCTTTTGGCATCAATAAATCTAATTTATAATCAGGAAAACAAAACATGTCCAATACTAACGTTTCTTCAAGTGAAATTAATACATTTAAAGACTTTCTAACACAATATGCTCAAGAGTTAGGAATTTCTAAGTCAATTATCGGAGAACTAATAACAGATCAATTTGCTTCAAAATTATTAAAAATGGCAAAACAATATAATTGGCAACAAATAAGTCCTATATTTACAAGTTCAATATCAGGAGTTCGGAATCAAAATTCTCTATTATTTATGCGTGATATTTCACGAGGGCTAGCCGGATTACTAAAAAAAGCAGGCCCAGCAGCAGCTTTACTTACTGCTATATATAGCGATTGGACAGGAAACGGCATCCCTCTTAATGAAACATCCAAAACATTAACTCAATTAGCTGTAGGTGCTTTGATTGGCAGTGGATTAATTGCTATAGGCATCTCTGCTACCACTTCTCTGGTTATATGCGGAATAGCGGGATACATTGTCGATCAATTTTGGGATGATACAATAGACGTTTTATCGGACGGATTTGCGTTCTTATTTCAAAAGTTACCATATTACTTAGACAATTGGAGAGTTGTGAAAAAAATCAAAGACCAATTTGAAACGGCGGAAGAAGTTCGTTCGCCGCTGGTGATTGATTTGGACGGTGACGGTGTGGAAACGGTTACCGCGGAAGGCGGTGTTTATTTTGACCACGACGCAAACGGCTTCAAAGAAAACAGCGGATGGGTCGGACAGGATGACGGAATTTTGGTCCGGGACATCAACGGAAACGGAATTATCGATAACGGAACGGAATTGTTTGGCAACAATTCCGTTCTTTCGTCCGGGGAAAAGGCCGTCAACGGTTTTGAAGCGTTAAAAGATCTTGATGACAACAACGACGGTATTTTCGACCACAACGACAAAGCTTGGAACGAAGTCAAAATTTGGCAGGATAAAAACTTTAACGGCAATTATTCAATTGTAAAATCGGCGAATCCTGTTTTCGCTTAATATGAGAATCAACAAATATTTACTATCTTAAATAGAAAAAGCACACTTCAACCACAATCAAAACGTGTTTTTATATTTTGTGGTAACTTTTAATTCTCTTTTTGATTGTTTTAATTGCTTATTTAGTATATACGGTTGTATTTTTCGCTTGCTTTTTCTGAATTAATATGAAACCATACAATTATTATTTGTGATTTTGTGTCCGAGAGTTATATCCACTTGTATTTCATAACAAAATCGCATCTTATAAATTACAATTGTTGGGAGATTATGTATGAAACCTGTACTGCCGGAAAAAAGCACAACTAAACTTCCTAAAAGATATTGGTTCATCTTAATCTTTATGTGTTTTATTGCTATTTTACAATTATTGCATCTAAGTGCGTATGTATATATAAAAGTAAATGATTTCGATAAGCGGGATGTGGTAACATTATTATTATCTATCATTCTTCTTGCCGCCTTTGTGTTCTTATACGCGTTATTAATTCGTTCTTTTAACAATTATCGGCAAAAATTAAATATTATAAAAATTCACATAATTACTTTTTATATGATATTAATGTTTTTCCTTTTACATCTATATAAACTGTTAGAATTAGCACCAGGCTTTGCTCCTTTTGCTGTCCCGAAAAAATACTATATAGCTTTTTTAATTATCGGAACTTCTAGTATAAATTATTTTTCTCTGATTTCATTATATATCAGCTTTAGCACTTTCTACCTAATTTGGGGCAAAAAAACAAAAAACATTCAAATATCAATGCCACCTCTAACTCAATTCATAATTTACTGGGGAATAGCCTTTATTATTAATTTCCCTCCTTTGGTCGCATATCTTGTTGTCATCAGCAGCGTTGCATCTTAATAAATATAACAAAGGAATTTTCACATGACGAAATATACTTTATACATTCATTCTTGGGACGTTATTGCAGAACTTTTTAACCACACCGGCTTTACCTTGGAAGAAACAACGGAAAACGGAAGTTCTACCAGAACAATTGACTTGTCAGAAGATGAAATAACCGGAAACATTATCTTTAATTATGACAACAGCGGAACCGGCGGAGATATTGCCATCGGCAGAG
>ERZ780157.1595-NODE-1595-length-24160-cov-3.259780_pt1 | contig 24160 bp, 41 predicted proteins | sample MGYA00511169_ERZ780157 | MGnify/ENA primary metagenome ERZ780157 (study PRJEB29588, sample SAMEA1965149) | human gut metagenome | biome: human gut; feature: human-associated habitat; material: faeces | place: Denmark | collected 2008/2010 ... | reverse complement strand
TTAGCTGTTTGCTGAAACAAGGAGCGCTTGTAAAAGACACACTAAATGGCCAGCTGGTTGCCATAAGCATCCATAAAGTACACAGACGAAGCAAACATGATCACACTCCAGATGGAAAAGAACTGCCATTAGGGAATCCCACACGAAACGGAAAAAGGATATGTTGCGCTTGCGAATCTGCGGGTCCTTTCCGAAGAAATTGATCAAACGCGTCACAAACGCGCTGTGTCTGCGATTCAGAGGATGGGACAGAAATGTACTTCTTTTCAGCCGCCGCGGCCTGGTTCAGCTTGAGGTTGTTGATCACGTTCATTTCCGACTCGAAAGACTCCTTTTGTGCGTCTTCTCTTTTGAGAGAGTGTGGATTCGAAATTGGGGGGATGTGGGGGTGTTGAGATGCGTGCTGCTTTGGGAGTGCTCTACTTACGCACGGAATGCCGAATCCATGCCAGAAGCAAATCCGGTCTCATTGTTTGAATGAGCGGAACCCCAAATCCCGTGACCGGGTGTCATCTGTGTGTAGTAGACAACATAAAGGGAGATGAGAGCGTTCTCCAAGCATTGGAAACGACGATTCTGGTCCTTGCTCTTCTTTGTTCTCATCTATAGAAATCGGGAGGCTCTTATCAAGGACAGTGGAAATTGTCGATCAACCAATACAGGAAGAGCGTGAAGAACGAACTGACCGTAGAAGGAAAAGATCACACAGCAGATGTTTGCATTGTTATATGTATTCAATGTAGTGCGTATCGGTGATAGCAACATCCTGTCTCCCCGATACTGTATTCCTGAAGGCGCGAACGAACACGATTGTGGCGGAGAAGGGAATGTCGTCGCTGTTTTCGAGCTACCTGAAGTACTATTCCAACTCCTTCCAGGTGACTGTGAATGTCGCGCTGTTCCTCTCCATTTGATGACTAGGGGAAGGAATTCAGGGTGAACGACGTCCTGATCCGGTTTGGCCTGATCTATACGGAGGATCGCGTCCAAGGCAGCTTGTTGATCGACGTTGGCTTCTCTGCGTTGCGTTATATCTAGTTCGAGTACCTCGCCGGAACCAATAGCCAGTCGCGACGGGTCCTCGACGCCGTGCACAACGCCATCTATCCGTCCGGCTCGGTCGTTCCCTGCCAGTTCTATCAGTACGTCCACAACGGGATTCTGGACCCTCGGTTGTTTTCTCTGCGCGACCTGGGCGATTTGTATGGCATGATTCCATCTTGTTTGCGATGATCGTCGCTTGTTTCTTGCGAGCACAGTATAAGAAGAAAATTCTTGCTAATTCTCATTCATCCCTTTATTCTCATGTTTCAAAGACGTGAAAGACAACGCGAGTCTCCATTCGAACGCTGATTGGGAGCCATGCTCAGTCGATGTTCTGTCCACTGCATTCGACATCGCGTTCTTATCCACCCCAAGTGCATCTATCGCTCGTTCCTCATCCCATTCGGTGTCACTCGTAGACTGTTCTCCTTAGCCTCCTGCGATATTGACTCCGATGTGCAAAACGCAATCACAAATAGAAAGATGGTTTTGCCTCTCGATACGTCGCCGTTTGTGTTTGGTTGGATTCTGCACTGAAATTCATGTACAGAGAGTGGAGTGGAAGAGAACATATCGTGCATCCGATCCCAAGTCGACAGTGCTCGGAGACTCAATGTAATAGCCGCCCCGGTTGCTCTCATCGAGGGCCGAGTATATAAACATGCCTATGATAAAGAGTAGGTGAAGATTGGCCTGACGAACGCGGATTACGCCTTCATCCGCTCAAAGTCCAAATCGCTAGTGGAGTGTACCATGTACGGCATGTGTCCATTGCAGTGATGCACAGAAACAACATCGATTCCATGATTCAGCAGAAGGAGTCTGGCTTCTTTACCACGAGTCTCATTACGTATGTCGGCAGTCTTCTCAACGTGCCGCTGACCGTCTCTGGGTTTATGAGGGGCATTGACAAGTATTCCCCCAATTCAACGGACGACATGGAAAGCATCCGGAAGTACCATGTGACTGTTGTTCCGAGTACGGTATGTTCATGGATAGAATCTGAACTGCGGCTTCAGTCTGACCACCGATGTGTATTCCTCCATGTCCTTTTTGGGCTCGAACCAAACGAACTTGGTGACTCCCGCTTGTCAGTCTGTACCGTGCGTCTACAACCACCTATCGTAGTCCATCGTGTTCATCTCAACGCTAGGAAGGTGCGCTCTGACATCACAACGTACTCCTACGCCGAATTGGCGTCCCTCATCGTTCAAAACGAGCAGGTCGGAATCGTGCTCGCGTATCACAAATAGTTGCGCTTTCCCGCCTCGTACATCATTTCCCTCCACTCCAAAGACACGACGAGAACCCTCATGGTGGAGAAGCTCTTTCCCGAAATCGAGTACGAAACAGAAAAGAAACTCCTCGGACTGACCGAAAAGGACCGCTTTTTCCACAACGTCGAAATCGGGGGTATTTCTGACTCGTAGTACCTGAACACGAAATCCAACGGCATCTCGAAGAAGCTGTTCATTTCGTGTCTGAAGGAGGCGACGAAAACCGCGAGCGTTCTTCTCCAGCGCATCCAGGAGCAGCGCGACGTTGTGCAGCTGAAGACGCTTCTAGCCGAAGAAGAGAAGACGGGCGTCGTGGAAGAGAAGCCGGAGGTGGTGGTGTCGGAAGGCAATTCAAACAAGAGGAACCCTCCCTTCATCACCATGTTCGCCAGCAACGACAACAGAGCGGAGGAGGAGGGTCTTTCAGGTAGCGTCGGACAGGGTGTGTCAGGAGAAGAGGACACGGCGGTGATTCGACATGCATCGGAGCCCTTGTCGTCCTCCTATTTCCTCAAGTCACAGACCCCGCGTGACAAGAATCTGTCCGATTTCTGCCACTCCTTGATTCCTAGTCACTTGTCTCCCTATCAGAGGGGATCCCCCGTTTTCATAGGAGAGGTGGCCACTGGGCGTTACCACCAGAAGTCGCTGCTGCCTTCACGTTCGGATCTGATTTGGAGCGACGTGGGCGGTGTGGCGAGAAACACGTACGAGGCGATGCTGCGACAAATGCCAGAAAAGAGGCCGATTCTGATCGGTGTGGTGGGAACGGATGTGGAGGGAAAACAGGTGAGGGAGTTTCATCGAGCGATGGGTGATACATTGGAATGTGTGCGCGAGGAGGAGGGGAAAACCGTGTCGATTTGTGGCTTCTACGCCTGGAGCGGAATGAAGGAGATGGAGTTTCGTTACGACGACCACGTGGGCGGCGTTTCATCACGTGACATCACGGAGCACGGAGAGAAGATCGAGAACGCGTCGCTCGTGTTCGCGGATTCCTCGATCGAGTTCGACGCGATGAAGGAGTTGTACCATGTGATGCGACGCGCCAACCACCGATTGTTGTTGGATCCCTCCGAAACGCGGAACGTTCAGTCATTGCTTGACTCGCATATCCTCAACTGCACGGACTTCCTGCTGCCGTCGATCGACGAGTTGTGGTCGCTGGCGTGTCTGGTGAAGCCGGCGCTGCAGTCGCGGTTCGATGCGTGGAATGCCGAAAAGGAATCGATTTTGCGCAAGCGAAGTGACGCGAGTTTTTCGGACGCGATTCTGCACCTGAAGGAGCCGGCGGAGACGGTGATGGGGGAGATGCACAAGGACAAGGACAGCTACGTGCTGTTGAAAATGGGGGGAATGGGGATCGCGATGATCGGCAGAGAAGCCGGGTCGTCGGACGTGGACGTGGTACACTTCACGGTAGAGCACAACTACACGCCGACGTTTGAGTCGAACATTGCGTACGAGGAGGCGTTCGCGGGAGGGTTTATGAGCGGTCTGATGATGGACTACCCGCTGAACCTGAGTATGGCGATGGGAATAAACGTGGAGAAGAGAGGGAGGGTTGATGAATAGACGCTGAAGGTGAACAGTCGGCAGAAGCGGATCATTGCGGACATGGTGCGAGAGGGTATTCACAGCCATTTCATCAAAGCGTATATGAAGTCGCTCTGGGGGTAGTTGTCTCTTTGTTGTGTTTGTTGTCGATGTGGGTGTTGTGTGAGGCTTTTGTTGTTTGCAATTGGACCAGTCTTTTCTTTGTCTTCACATGACACAAGAAAGCCCTTGATTGCAAGTCGCAACAAACACAGAAAAACGAATCACTTCGCGGTCGCACCGTCTTATGGAGGTTCCTCATCCGCGTCTGGTACTGGGACAGGATCAACTGGTACTGCCGCTCGTCGATCAGCCCGCTCGTCTTCGCCCACTCCAGCGAGTCCGCCATCACACCCATCGCCTCCTGCATCTCCGTCACGGGGTGCGTCAGCATCGGCACCTGCCCGTGGTACAGAATGTCCAAATGACACTTCTTCTGCTCCCACGGCTCGCCGTCTACCTGAATCGGACGCTTCTCCAACAGCTCGATGTGAATATGCTTGCCGCGTCCGATGATGTACGCCGTGCTGAGTCCCGCCTAACCGTTACCACACGCCGCCACTCCCACTCGCGTCGTCGCGTAGTGCAGAATGTTCTTGAACCCGATCACTTCCAACAACCCGTCGCTACTGCAGAAATAGTCGTTATTTCCGCCCAGCGGCAATCCACCGCCTCCATAGTACGGGATATTCAGACACGTGATATTGACCGCATCGCTCACGTCGTACTCCTGACCGTCGATAAACAGTCGCACGCTGTTCTTCAGCACAGGCGCACTCGGCTTGATCGTCTCGCCGCCGCCCATGATGGCGTACCACATGCGGTTGATCATCTGTGAATTGAAAAACGAGGGGTTGCGCTCGCGCATGGTGTGGAAGCGCAGCGCGATCGCCGCGTCCACGCCCAGCGAGAAATAGCAGTTGAAGACGCGCTCCTACCCATAATCCCGCCGATTTCTGGAATCACCGAATCGTTCTTGCGCCGTCCCGAGTGGATCTGCAAGGTCCAACGATCCAGCAACGTGAAGTGCGCCGCGACCACCTGCTGAAGAATGGCCTCGACCGAAATGTCCTCCTATTCCGTCACTCCAGCAATCACCCTCCACGACAAAGCCGCTGCCCCAGTTGAAGGAGCGTGAGAGGTCGTTGCCCGTGCCCAGCGGCAGGATCGCCACAGCAGGCATGCGTTTCCAGTGCTGCTTTTCGACCATGTTCAACACCCATCCAATGGAGCCGTGGGGTTAAGCGTACTGCTGTGGAGGGAATTGGATATGTCGCCACCGCACACGAGGATGCGCAGATTCTCCACCTCACTGTAGTTCTTCAGCACCTCCTGCGGGTTCTTCTCCTGCAGGTCCACGACCTGAACCGGGTGGAGGACGCGGCGAAACTGGGGGAGGAGTCGACTGCCGTACAAGCCTCCGGAACGGGAGTTGATGAAGATGAGAACGGGCGTGTGGGATGCAGGGATGGAGAGGACCCAGCTCCGGTGCTCGGGGCTCTTGATGCGGTCGAGGTAGTACGCGATGTCGGATCTAGTCGATTAGGTGGGATCCCAAGAGAGACGAGGGCTGCATTTTCTTCACATAGGAGACGAGCTCTGTGGTGCTTTTGCTGCCTGTAAACGCGCGGATGCAAACCTACTTCAGGTCCTTCATAATGGAGTAGAATGAGAATCGGTTGTCCTTGCTCAGGTTCTGATCCGAGTCCATTCGAATCAGCTTGTCGCTGTTTTCTCGAATACGATACTCCGTGAGGTTTGGAGGCGGCGACGAGCCGATGGACAAATCGTCTCCATCCGATCCCTCTGATCCCTTGCGACAACGCAACTCGGACGTGGAATCGGGGTCGATCAACGGCATGAGCGGAACGAAGGAGGAGAGCGATGATTCTCTGTGATCGCTTGAGGCGCGAAGAAGCGTTGGCTTTGACGTTGTCTGTGACGTGCTTGACACTGGCTTCGATTCTGCTGGCGAAGAAGCGGTATCCGGCTGCGATTTCTCTTTGGATTGTCGCTTGACCTTAAAGGCGGATTCCACGTACGAGGGAGAAATGATATACGGCGCATGACAACCAAAGTCACAGTAGGTGCCCAGCGCGTCGACGCATTCACTATTCGTGAGGAGGAGACACGAGACAAACTCATGAACCGTCCGCTGGCACCACACACATCGCTTTCCCGACAAGTTCACGAAGCTGGTGATCTCCTCATGACAAATGCAGCACGTAGTTCCGATATCCATGTTCCCGTCCAGCCTAGCGTTCATAAAAGTGATTAATGGAAACCATAAGTGCTTAATCTCTTCCTTCGTGGATGTCAACTGTTTGCAGTGGAACTTTGACCGGAGTATGCACTCCTCGTGAATGAAGGCGCCGCAGTAGTCACACTCGCATATTTCTACAGCGATTACGCTTCCCTTTCTTCATCTACTGTCCTGTCCCGGCAACAGCAGCTTGTTGCACTCGTGACACGATTTCGGATTCGAGGGATTGCTTTCTGCCCACAGATGACCGTGCCTCCTAAACGTCCTCCCTATTCTCATCATCACTTGAAGTCCAATATCTACTATTCCCCTTTGAAGAAAACAAACAGCCCATGTGCAATATGTAATAGACGACCACCGTCACAGCAAGACACGTGATGAACGTGATCCATACAGCAGGCGACTCTAGATAGTCTGAGCCAATGCTGTGCTTATCAAAGAAGTCCATGCTCTTTGTGTTCCCCTTCTTTGAAAAGAATGACTGAATTCGGGGAGTTTTTGGCTGGTTGAAGGGGTTTCGGGTTTGAGTGTTTCTGCGTCTGTGAAAGAGGGTAATGAAACGGTTATGTGCAACAAGTGCGTAGTACCAGGTTACTCACACATGTGGTGAGAATCGAATCAACTCGCTTTCAACAAGAACGTAGAATGAACTAATTCAGCGCGTTCTTGAGTTCCTGTGCAACATCTAATCATAATACGCATCTACGGAAGAGTACTGGACACATCTCTCTTGAAACCCGGGAACAGCGGTCCATTACAGCGAATGTTGACGAGTTTCGGAAGATCTACACTTCATAGTTAAACGGAGGCATACTGTGAAGAGTCACAGAACTGCCATTCACTCCGCAGAACGTGTTCTCTCCAACAGTGAGCGTCGTGAACGAGGACAGGTCTACGCATTAGCAAAACACAGAAAGCGAACCCGAAAGGGTGATTCTTTCCCACTGTGAGAAGGAGCTGTCTCCGATCGTAACGAATTCCAGTGCGTCACAAGACTCAATACGGAGTTCTCTGATAACTCTGCCTGGTTTCCCATCAAAACAGTGACTGCCAACCTTCACGGAAGTCAGTCGGCCGCACTTCACGATGTGTAAGCTGGATAACGCACTGCAGGAATTGTCGCCAACGTCAATGCTGACGAGATTTGGCATGGAATCAAACGACGCCTTTTCCAGTCCATTGAGAGAAGAGGAAGCAACCGTCACACGCTCCAGAGCGGTAAAGGTAGAGAAGCTCTTGTTATAGTGGCTGCCATTACAGCCACGAAACAACACAGCGGTGGAGTTCTTCATGATATTCAGGTCGTCAAAGCATCCAGCAGTGAACCACTGAACAGCCGGGTTGTTCATCGCTCTCTCTTGCGTATTCACCGCTGTCGTGCCACTGCTTTCAATCACGGGGATGGGAGGAAACACGATCCCGTTTGCCCCGCGATTCTTCGGGCTTCCCACTGGAGAGTTGCGAGGAGGAGGAGAGCGGCAGACGGATGGGCTGCGTCGTGAGCGTGAATCCACGGACAGGGACGGTTGGATTGAGATATCTTGAGACGCGCTATTGGAAGGAGAAACGCGAAGCGTGTTATTGGATGAGGTTCCCTCTGATGTCGTCTTCTGAATCGAAGCACCATCTGACATTGTCTTCTGAATTGCAATCCCTTCCGATACTGTCTTCTGAATCGCACCCCCCATTGACGCATCGTCACGCTGATTCGGAGCCGGAATATCCACGGAAAGAGAGCGCTTTGTACTTCTCACTTTCTCTCGCTCATCCGACACGGAAGTCAAACCACTACGATGCGAAGGGAGTGCATTCAACCTCTTACGAGGATATCCCTCTCTCGCAGAATAGACGAACTCTCCTTCATATACCAACGCTTTCGATTCCAAGGAAACCATGTTCCTGTTGATATCGTAGTCGTACTCATACTCCCTCATTCTTGGACTTTCAAAACTCTTGAACACAATCTTCTCTTTTGTACCAGCACACATCAACCCTCGTTCACGCAGCTCACCGTCGCGACTCCACTCCGTGTATGTGAAGTACGGCTCTCCATTCAGCACATCATTGTAGTCAACGGACTGCACAGTATCTCTACTTAGAAGGACACAGTACCTCTTGTTGACATCCCTTGCCTCTCTGGAGAGTGTATCATATCCGATCGAATCGCAGCGCTCCCATCTGCCAGTACCAAACCATTTATGCCACGTATAGGAACCATCCCTATTCTCTCGGACGCACACCCGTTCATTTCCATTCACTTTGAAATGGGCCAGCTTTCCGTCCGCATTCCACACCTCTTCAACAGCAAAGAAGCACAGATCCTCCTTCTGCCAAATCGTTTGTATCGTTTTGTCTGTCGCTTTACAATACAAAAACGTCATCCCATGGTTGACACAAAATGGATAAGAGGAAACGTCCACAATACCTATACCTCAAAGGTATACAACGCTCTCACAAGTGGCGTGATCTCCATTTGGACTGTAGTCCTTAATGCGGTACATGCTCCTTCCAATGGACTTGGATCTGAGTTCCCTCAGTCAAAACGGGATCGGTTGATTATCAAGAAACAGATCACTGTACACTTCATTTCTTTCCTCCTCGGTAGGACGCTAGCACGCTCTCCGCACTGTTGCGGACACTCGCATCCTCACAATTTCTCGCAATCTCTTCCAAAGCGCTCACGTCCTTCAACTTGGTCGCATCTTCAAGAGCAGTGCTGTACGATTTGCACTTCAGACTCATCTGAAGACGCTCCTTGGTGTCGTTAATCTACCCATAACATCCTTCCCACATCACCACCTTCGGCAGGTACAGTCGAGCCTGCTCCTCGTTCTGATGCTTCAAACACACTTCCACAAACGGAGCATAACCGATAGGACTCTTCTTCTCGTTCGCAAACGCGTACAACACATCCCAGAACTCACCGTCCGCCAGCGCTCGAATCTTTATGTGCCAATATCTACGTAACACGGACTACCCAAATCCAACTTCTTATCGGAGAGCTTGAACACATTGCGAATGCGATCCGCCTGCTTCAGCTGCGACTTCATAACGCAATACCGGATCATCTCCGTCACGCTCATATCCACGCAATCCTTCTCATTCAGCTGGTTCGATATCTCCTTCTGGAACCCAAGCACCTTCAGCTCCTCGCCGATCATCTATACACTCACACCTCCCTCGTCCGCTCACGCGCGCCACGAACTCCAGGTCCTTCCGCACCGACACCACTTTCTGGACCTCCTCGTTGATCTGCTTCACGTACTGAATGCGCTGCTCCAACCCACAGTGGTGAAACGCTCGCGCGAAGATCACGTTCACGTGTTCTTCTAACAATCCCTGGTCGACCAAAACACCGTCGAATTCTGTCAAATCTTTCTGCTGGAGATACTCCGCCAATCTCGCGAAAACCGCGGGTTCCAACTTCATCACCTCCACGAACTGTTCCTTCGTGATCTCCCCCGACAACCGTCTGTCCCTCACGCCCAGCCCACGCACTCACTTCAGGTACAACTGAACCGCCGTGAACGTCATCAGGTCCGCGTCGCGACTGTCCGCCGCCTCCTTCGCCGCGCGCGCGTTCTCGTTCATGAGAAGGTACAGCGGCAGGCGGTCGCTCACGCGCGACTCGTACTGGAGGAGGAGACACGCCAAATCGGTGCGCCCCGCCTGGTGTGCGGACCACGCGATCTGCGCGTAGCTGACCTGGTGGTCGGCGAGCTTCTCGCGAATGAGACAGCACAGATCGGAGGTGGAGAAGTCCGTGTTGCTGCGCACCTTCTCGCACGCCCAGTCCACCAGCACGAAGTCGTACGGAATCGACAGGAACTGACAGATCTATGGCTCACGACACAACTCCGAAGCGACTTTGACGGCGAGGTAATACAGGCGACGTGACAGCAGACGCGCCAGCACCGCCTTCTCCGCCAGGCACTCGAACTCCGTGTTGGTCAGGTACAGACCGACGTCCGGCGCGCGCAGAGCGTTCAGCACGCGAAGCCGCTTGGCGATGGAGGGAATGGCGTGCGCTGCCTCGCCTCTGTTCAAATCCACGAACTCCTCGCCGTACTGCACGCTTCGCAACAACTCCTCCTGCAACAGCGTCGACAACTCCTCCGTCGCCGCCTCCGCGCACTCCGCAATGCCCTCCTTCAACTCCTCTTCTGTAAAGTCGCCCACGCCCTCTCCCATGCTCTTCTCGCACGCGTGTTGCGAGTACTGAAAGAATGCGTGACGCAGCTTCGAACCCGCCGACTGCGAGCCCACCATGTAGCTGTTGAACACCGCAGGCGGGACCTGTGGATGAAACGCCCAATGAAACGCCCACGCATCGAATCAGCTCGTGGTGGAATCGGGACAGAATACGGACACAGTCCATCTCATGGACCAAAAACAGGGGTTCTTCGTCGCTGTCGTAGTCAAAGCGAAGATAGTCGCAGAACGGGCTCAGCATCAACACACCGTGGTTCTTCCAGTAGCCCACGATGCTGTCGCCGCCGCACCAGCCGAAGTTCCGCGGGACGAGACGGTTGTGCACGTTGAAGTCGAAGATCTAGTTGAGATGGAGGGAAAAGAAGTACCTTGGTGCGGAAGTCCGTAGTGACGACGGAAATCCAGCCCTCGCTCGTGCAGAACGCGAGGTAGTCCTGGTTCGGAGAGAGGGCCATTCGCACGATGCGTCCGAAGAATCGATCCTGGGGATGAGCACAACGAGTAGTGCAAACGCGAATTTCGAGATCGAGGACCTGCTCCGGGGTGATCAAATACGTTGATTGGTCCCAGCACGTAGCGATGATGCTCATTTCTCCGCTCTCTGTGAAACGCTCCTCCAAACATGCCAGACACGTTACGCTATTTCCGCTCTGCACTTTCAGAGAAGGGAACTCCACCATCGAGGGCGATTCTTCATCGCACCGAATGTACACTCTAGCCGTCAATCGGTTGCGCAGTCACCCACAGTCTTCCCATCTTGGTATAGGCGACGCAGCCGTTCTCCGTCGCCACACCGCAGCACACGAGGTCTGTGAACGCCTGATCGAATAGCTTCACCTCGCCCACTTTGGTGCCGCGAATCGAATACACGCAGACCCGTCCATCCTCGAAGAGAATGAAGAGACGCTCCGACAATGTCCAGCCCATGGCAATCACTCTGGCATGCTGCCACTCGCTGCCATCGATGCGAGAGATCTACGATGAAAAGGGAGCCCAAATCACACCTCCTTCCCCGTCGCGTCAAATATGAACACATCCGTGGACATGGAGACGTCTACGTTGAGTGGGAGCGGCTCGTCTGTGTTCCAAATGAGGGCAACCGGGCCTACACGTGAATCCAGTGTTTCGCGACGCACCGCTGAACTTCGCGCAAACGCCGATAAAGTTCTCGATCGGAAAGTCCTTCCACTGCATGTGCTCATTCAGAGTCACCTTTTGGTACGGAACAGCGTTGTCGGAGTCGCCCAAGTACCTCCACTCCGAAGGGTCGTTTCCCGGCAGGAAATCCATTCGCGGTTGCTGTGTTTTATCGCCTGTGTCTGTGACTGAAATCGGCGCCATTTCGGGAAATCGGAACAAACCAGAGCGCAGAATTTTCGGCACTCCCGAAATCCATCCAAAAATCCAAATGAGAATTAATCGGAATTCCTTGTATAAATGGAGTTTCATTATTTGGAAGAGGGGGGTTTCACGGGCGTTATCCCATGGATTCTGCGCTCTGGAACAAACATATCAAATCTTCCCCTTGCTAACGAGTTCCTTGTACTCCTTGAACTCGCCGTTAAACCGGATAATCGACTGGTTGCGAATCGTCCACAGCTCCTTGCACACGCGACTGATGAAGAACTGGTCGTGGGACACGACGACCACGCCTCCCTGGAACTTGTTCAGCGCGTTCGCCAGCGCCTCAATCGTCTCTACGACTCACCTCGCCCTGCTTGCGCTACCAATGTCGAGATGATTGGTGGGCTCATCCAGCACGAGAATGTGCGGATTGGTGTTGGTGATCATGGCGAACGACACACGCGTCTTCTGTCCTCCGCTGAGCGTCTTCACGGGCCGGTCCGCCATGTCTGCGCATCAATCATCCACTCCACATCCACCTTCAGTGACACCGAAGCGTGCCAGCTGGCTGCGCAGCTGCGGGATTTCCGCGCTGGGGTAGTGGTCCTTCATGATCTGGAGGGGCGACTTGGTGAAGTCCAGCTGATCGAGATGATGCTGGGTGAACACGGCGCAGCGAAGTTTGTGGTTGCGAGCGACGCGACCCTCAAGCGGGACCAAATCGCCGAGCAGAAGCTATTCCTCACAAGGCAGAAGCGGAGAAACCTTGACCAAGGTGGATTTACCGATTCCGTTGGGACCCAGGATACCAACGCGCGACTGGAAGTCGATGCCGAAATTGATGTCTCGGAAGAGAATACGGTCCTTCGTGTAACTAAAAGTGACCCGGCAGCGGGAATCGAACCCGAAGGTGACGTCGATGGACTGGAGAATGGGCAGCTGAAGAGGAGGAGGCTACACGTCAACACACGTTAATATACTAACGTCGACAAACTGGAAGCGAAGCATCGGGTCTTCGCCGATCACCGGAATGGCGTCCATTTCCTCCTGCAGCTTCTTCACCACCTTCAGCTTGCTCTGCACCTGCCTGTTCATAAGAGGACACGGAGAAGGAAAACGGGGCGCGATTCGCGTTCACGCGGAATCGGTTGATGAAGATCATGAGGTGGTCGATCTGCGCCTGGATGGACGAACGCTCGCGCTCGTAGTTCAGTCTCTCCTCCGCGAACACCTTCTCGTAGGTGTCGTAGTTCCCGCGGAAATACTGCAATTGCTACTCCTCAAAGCGCCCAGTGAAACGCACCTGGTCCTTGATCAGCATGATGTCCGTGCAGATGTAGTTCAGGAAGTGACGGTCGTGCGACACCACCACGAGCGTTTTGTTGTAGTCCTCCAAGAAGTTCTCCAGCCAAATGACGGTTCCGATATCCAAGTGGTTGGTCGGCTCATCCAGCAGAAGCAGGTCCGGAGACGAGAACAGCGCTGCTGCCAGCGACACACTAATCGTCACTCTCAGTGCATGTCCTCACCGCATGCGCCAGCCTCCGCTCAGCGTGGATGTGGGCTGGTCGATCATCTCCTTGGTGAAGCCCAGCCCCTTCAGGATGTCGCACGCCGCCACCTCGGGGTTGGTCAGATTGCGGTTCGCGATCTCCTGGTAGATCTGCTGCAGACGCGCAATCTCCACCTCGCTCGCGCTGTCCGTCTTGGTCTTCGTCTCGATGGCGTTCTTCTCCTCGACCAGGTTCTGGAGGATGGTATTGCTCTTCAGCACCTGCGTCAGCACGCTGTCCTGGCTCTCCGGAATCTGCTGATGAAATAGAGAGAAAAAAACGACTTCTTGCTCGACGTACATTACGCTGATGTGCTCGGGGAAGCCGCTCACTTGGCGACGTGCAATGTGCCTGCACGTGAGAAAAGGACTTCACGCCTACCGAAGAAGAGTAGACTTGCCGATTCCATTTCGACCAATCAAGCCGTACTTGCGGCCATAGACCAGCTTCAGCGAAGCTCCGATCACGAGCTGCTTTCCGGGAACGCCCACCGTCACGTCGTCCACAGAAATGTCCATCGTCTTTCCCCGCGCCTCCATGTTCACAGACAGCTTGGGCGCCTCCGCTTCGTACACCTCTTCCGTGGGCGTATTTGCCTATGGATCAGAGCGCCCCGCTTCCCAAACCATCTTCCGACGCTCGGCTCGACGCTCGGCGCGTTCCTTTCTCGCCTTCAGCATCTCCATGTTCTTTTCCTCGTCAATATCGTCATTTGTGTTCACCAGCAACTACAGTAAACAAAGACGAGAACGATCCACCTTCTGGGGGTTCCACAGCAGCGACGCGGCTGTGGTCTTCTTTTCGATCTCTTCCAGATTATTCATAACTAAAGGACGGTCCAGCTTGTGCGGCTTCTGTTTCTCCTCCCTAGACGTCACCCGCACCATCGCGTATCGTTACTCCTGCTTTGCCTTCTTCCGATGGAGCTTCGACGGAAGTGTTTTGCAACGCTTTGAAATCTCCTCTTCTGGGATGACCTCATAACCCATTAGAATGGGAGACAGTATTTCCTCCAGCTCCTCGGCAGGGGCCGTTTGGTTCTCCTCCAAGATGGAGGCCACATAGGGAACGAGGTCCTGATCGAGTTCGGGAAACGTCTTCTTTGTCACTTGCTCAAAGTCTATCTCGCCCATTCCCTCAACGGAACAATGATGTGACTCGCTTTCGCGAATAAGCAAGAAAATGCGAGGAAATTTCTTGGCAAAAAACAACGCGGCGCTAAATCTCAAACGTATACTCCTTGGTATTAGTACAGTACGCAGTCGGCTCCAGCTCGTAGACAGTATTCCTCTTCACCTCGATCTGGGGTATCTCGGGTCCAGGGATATCCAGAAAGTAGGACATAATAACGCGAATCACGGCCGCGTGCGCAACTACGAGAATACTGTCGCGACTGCCAACCAGCTTCATTAACACGCGATGACAGCGCTCCTTCACGTCCAGATAGGACTCTCCGCCTATGATTCACATTCAGGTTTTGCAGATACCAGGATAGCGGTACATGAGCGCATTCTCCTGCTTTCGCTTGAATTCGTCAGGATACTTTTCCTTGATCTCGTCGTAGGTCATGTAGTCGAACTCGCCACGATCGAGATCGCGCAACAGGTTACAATAATCGATCTATCCGTCACTGCCCCTGAATATGCTCACATTGTACTCAAACTGCATCGGACTCACCGTCTGATACACGCGATGGCACGTATCACACAATATGGTGATCGTTTCCTTCTATATGTCACCGATGCAGACATCAGCCACTCCCTCCTTTTCGTTGATGAAATCGTGCAGCGCCTTACTAAAGTGAATACCACGCTCGTTCAGGGCAGGATCGCCGCCAAGAATGCCCTTCACATCGAAGTCCGTCTCGCCGTGAGCGCACAGCCAAATCTTTCTCGGCTGGATGTGCGCGTTCAGCAGATAGAAAACGACGTCCGATTCCAACACGCCGTTGCAATGATTCGCCTTCAAGTACTGTCCCACCTAACCGTCAATGCCGCAAAGCACTTCTACATTGTATAGCTTGATGTACGGGATGTCTTTGTCGTACACCTCGTCCATGGTCTCATAAATGGACTCGTACTGCTTCAGACGCTCCTGGAAGTCCTTCATCGCTTCCTCGCGATTCATGTTGGCGTAGTCTACACTCTCATACGAATACGAGAGATAGAACCCGAATTCGACAGCTTCATCTCGTAATTCTTGCTCAGCAACACGGGATCGTCGCAGATACTCTCAATGAAGAGAACGTCCACGTTGGCGTGATAGCAGCGCTCCAGAATCTTCTGTCTACAGGTCACAGCCGCGTCCATCCAACCACCTCCTGTCTCTCGTTGTGTTCGTAGCATCGAAAATGCCCACATCGCCGCCCTCCTTCAAAAACGCCATCAGGTCTAGCAATAACAGCCCACACAGACAACGCACCATCAAGCGCAAATATCGCGAACTTCGTTCGTAGTTTAGCAGCCGTCGCATTGTGCGGGTCGAAGAAGTTCGCGTCCTCTCCGGTATACCCCAACTACACCTTAGCGCCACTAACGAGACACACCTTTCGTCGGTAGTCCCCAGCGTTGAACACCTGTGTCGTGTAGCCCACCCAATTCAAGTATCGGTGCAGCATCTTCACGATGTAGCTCTTGCCACGCGCCTACGCCTAACGCACAGCGGAACACATATACGGGAAGTCCGATCATAGCGATCACCGTCTTCTTCCCTATCAGTTCCGATGGGGGTGGCACCTCCGTTCGACCTAGCGATGACTGATTCGGAAGGACCGCTACGAATTTCGGAGTTGGAACGCGTGATTCGTTGGAATGGCATGCTAACCAACAATGTACTGACAGAACCCGGTTCGTAGAATCGATTTAGAATTTCGCTATTTCTTTGGGATGCACTTGCTGTTCTTACAGTGTAAGCGAAACGAGGGGCAGGCGCCATCTGCGGGGTGTTAGCAGATACGAGGTGGATTTATCATTCCTCGTCACTTCTCATCACTTCTGAACTCCCTTTCCAGTGTTGTGAATCAGCCTCATCTCTTTCTTACAACAGAAGAGGTTTATCGTATTGTGGTTTGCAAAGAGGCGTCCGTTTGAATCGCAAGAGCCACGATGCAGCGTCCTCGTTTTGAATCAGTACCGATAAACATGGAAGATTATCTCAGCAAACTGCGCTGCTCCGAGAGACTAGACATGAAATACGAGCAAATCGATGCAACGGTTCCTCTTCTCGGTTTTCGGTGAGATCGTAGACAAAGAGGAAACTGCTTCATGAAACGATACGCGCCATTCTCACGTGCTGCATCAATGAGGGCCACGTCTTCAAAGTCGATGCCTTTAAGAAGAGCCTGGAAGACAATCTGAGGCTGTCTCTTCCTACGGGCAGTTTAATGTACGTGTGATGTCCCTGCTGTCACATAGACCCTTGCTCAAGGATGTGAATGAGTACTTGATGGACGTATTCGGCTACTGTATTGCCCCGATCAACTACGGCTTAAGGAGGACAGTGTTGGATGGTGCGAGTAAGAAGTGTGTTTCTGGTTTGATCTGCGTAGACAGTGCCATCAAGGAGTTGACTCTCATTAACACCATCGATTCGAAGGATGTGAAGGAGGCCGTACATCTCATATTGTTGGATGAAGTGTAGAACTCCTGTTCTGTGAACCACGCCGATCGAGCCAAGTTGTTCGCCACGATCTGTATGCTGTATCTGAGCAACGGATGTGAAGAAAGGAGAACGAAGGAGCAACTCAAGCTCATCACTGGAGACGTGATTCTGCTGAATCGTCGTAACGCGTAGACGGACGAAGCGATCGACCTCTATCTCCAGAATTGGACACGGGATCGGTATATAAACCTGATGAAGACGCGGAACAACGACAAGGAGATCTCCAAGTACGAAGTGGGACTCCGCGCCTTTGCCGAAATCGGCTTCAGAAACGTCACCAAGTTCGTGGCGACTGTTTGCGCTGTGCGTGCGTGTGAGGAATAGGTCATGGACTTCGAGTACAACGAGGAGGTGGCGAAGAAGTGGCTGAACGATATGCTGGGACGGATGGAAGAGGGCGAGGGCTCGAGCCAGCCCCCAAAGGAGAAGGAAAGGACGCCTGTCAAACAGAAGCCGGCGAAGCGCGGGAGAAAGAAGGCAGCGGAAGAGCCGGAGTACACTGGACCCATTGAAGAGGACGACAACGAACCCATCGAGCTGGAAGACGATTGGAGCTGTTTGTTCAACAAACACACCACTGTTGCTTCGCCATCTTCTGACGCATTTCCTCCTCCTCCTTCTTCAACTGCGCCTCCAGCGCCACGTAATCCACCTTGGGATGCGCTCGCTTTCTTCTGCCTCCGTTCTCCTCGTTCGCCAGGGGGTCCTCGATCTTCTCCATCTCCCCCGCCTCGATCTCGGGCATCTCGTAGTCCACCAGGTCCTCGCTCCCGTCGTCGTCGTCCTCAACCACCATCGAATCAGCCGCCGTTGAATCAGCCGATGGCTGTGGGGCTTGTGGTGAGGGCTGCTGAGGGCATTCCTCGCACTTGGCTGAACACTCCGCCTCGCACTTACCATCGCACTCCTCCTCGCTCACACAGTCAAAGTCAAAGGCTTCCTCCTCCTCGTCATCTTCCTCCTCCTTCGCCACTGCCACAGCGCTCACACAACAACCCTTCTCCTTCGCAATCGCCTCCACAGCACTCTTCTCTCTCTCACTCTACGCCTCACACCACCACACCACTCGCACGAGCACACTCCACTCCTCAGGGGAACACTCGTCGTAGAAGCAACGACACAACGTCTCCACGTGCGCCTGCACCGACAGCGCCAGCGGCGACGTGCACCCGCCCAACACGTTGTAACCGCCCTCCAGCACGCTGATCACGCGACCCTCGCACACGCTGTTCGCCACCTTCACCAGCTCCTGCGTCGCGTACACGAAGTCGCTCTCGCTCAGCCCGCCAAAGCCGTTGTTCAATCCATCGTTCTTGTGACCGTCGAATCCTACTCCTAACTCAGCCCAATGAAACGCACCTGCCGAGATGAAGATCAGGTCCGGCTTGAACGCGAGCAGCTTCGGCAGAACGTTCACGCGCAAACTCTCTCGCCAATAGAAGGGCGTTTCGCCCTGCTGTTTGGTAATAAACGCGTCGACGATCTCGGGTTTCTATTTCATGAACCGCGCCGTCGCCTTACAGTAAACTGAGCGCCCATCACCTCGTTCGGCACAATATTCACCCGATTTCTGTCATGACCCGAACCGGGGTAGAAATAGTCCACATTATTGGCAAGCTTGCCGAACCCGTGAACGCTCGCAAAGAACACGTTCTCGCCGTCCCGCTCGTTCAGCCACGGCTTCAGCAAGTAGTTCTTGAACGAAAACTGCACGCTGTCCAACGTCGTCGTATTCATCTTCTCGCACGGACACACGTGCTGCACGCAGTCCTCGGTTCCGTTCCCGTGGTGAATGTCGAAATCGACGATCGCCACTCGAGCGAACTGCGGGTACGACGCACGCGCGTACGCAGCGCCGATCGCCACGTTGTTCAGCAGACAGAAGCCCTGACTCACGTTGCTGTTGTTGGGGTTGTTCAGCGCGCCGCTGGTCCCGATGTGGTGGCCTGGTGGACGCACGCAGCAGAACGCGTTGCGGTAGCCCTGCTTCTGATTGGACGCACCAGTTGTTACCTCGCCCGTCGTAGCGGTCGTGGCTAACGCGTCGACGGCATCGCACACCGCCTTCGCCGCGCGACGCGCCTGCTCCAGCGACTTCTCCGACACCACCGTGTCCATGTCCACGTTCACCAGCTCCGTCTCCTTCTACGGCGTGAATTCGTGCAGCCATCGCTACGGATTTGGCGCAGGCGTTCACGAGCTTCATGATGTAGTTGAAGTCGTGGATGCGAAGAATGTGGGGAAACTCCAACAGCCCCTCCTCCTTCTTCCACTCGACGCGCGACTGCAGGGAGGGCTCCAGAAGACTTCCCGCGTACTGCGGAGACAGCAGTACGTTCAATCGCTGAATCTGCTCCGGGGGCAGATACTTGGTCTATGCGTGAAGGAACCGCATGAGACGAACGGTGCGAGGCGGCGGATTCGCACACGTCTTGTGGGCGTCGAATGGCTCCGGAGTGATGATCAGCGTTTTGGACTCCTCGTGGGGGAAGCAGGAGCAGTCTAGGGAATCAAATGAATCGGAAATGGACACTCTTTTCGCGCTTCTGCTCCATGATTCGCTTCCACTTGGAGATCGGCGTGACTCCAAACACATCCTCCTCCTTGATGCCCAGATCCGACGAACGGCACTGAATGAGCAGCTGGTACGACTCGATGGCGCTGTTCTCCAAACACACGTGCAGCGCACTCTGCTTGTTCTGGTTCCGAAGGGCCGCCATGCCGGGGAAGGCGTCCATGAGATAGGTGATCACATCTGTGCTGTCTCTAGAGAATCACGCCATGGACACAACCCAAACGCTCTGCACGCAGCGTGGAGAACAGAATTACTCTCACAGTCCACGGCCTCCACGAGCGACGGATACTCCTTCAGAATGCCCTCCAGCGTGCCAACCATGTTGAAGGAGGCCGCAACGTGCGCGATGGTACGCCCCAAGCGATCCTTCAGCGTCTCTTGCTTTTCGGGGACAACGAGCATTCTCAGCACATCCAGAAGATTCTCCTGATAGAGCGTGGTGGATGCGGCGACATGAAGAAGGAAGATCGAATAGGGTATGCCTTCTGTCTGCAGAGAGCGATTCACCCCCTTTTCAACACACACGCGAATGGTGTTCACGTTTCCTCTCATAATCGCGATGTGAAGCGGCGTGAAGCCGTAATTGTCCAGCTGATCCAGACTCAGCTGAACCGCCTACGATCTGAGCGGATATCGTCTCTCCTACGTGCGGATTGTAGTCCAATTTGTTGTTTTTGTCGATCTCTTCAGCGAGCAACTGGTATTCGTCACGCTGCGCGAGATCGTGAAAGCGGAAGGGCACGGGGATGTACATCTCCTCGTCTTCCTCGCTCTCCTCCTCCAACACGTCGGGATTCTCCAGGTCCTTCAGCGACATAGCGATTCAAAACAAATGTGACTCCAAGAAACAGCTCCCAAAAGTGCCGAAAATAGATTACACGAATGCAATAACTAGGCGTCGAACATCCTGGGCTGAGAACTCGCACGGTTCAAAATGAGATTCTCCTCCCTGCACACCTCGATGTTCGACTCGTAGCCATTCAGAATCTTGACCCAGTTCCGATTCTCGCTAAACAACAACATAAACACGACTCTCTGGTCGTCACATGTCATCCGCTCCAACGAATAAATCACCGACGGATAATCCGCGCTGACGCGCTTCATAATCAAGCACATCAGCGGCAGGTTCTCAAAGCTCATCCCGTAGGACGATCTCGAGTACGACACGCACACCCGACATTGATTGCCCGACGTCTCCAAACGCTTTCGCGAGTCGTCGAACGTGTCCACCATCTTGTTCAGCACGCTCTTGTCCACGTTCTCGGGCTGCTTCCAGCTCTGGCTCTCCTCCGTCCACTTCTCCTCCGACTCCACGTCGGCGCTGCGCTGAAAGATGGTGTCCAACAGCGCGATGCACGTGCAGAGAGACGGAATGTCCTTCACCGCGCTCGTGTTGAAGTACGTTATGCCTATCTGTGAGGTCAGCGCGCAACTCGCACTCAATGATCGGCGATCGTTCTGATCCTCGTACTTCGTGTCGTTCGTCTCCAGCGAGAAGAGCACCGTGGGGTAGAACCGGTTGATCGTGTAGAAGTAGGGGAGAAGGTTCAGCGACGCCTTTGGCACTAATCCTTACGATTTCGGTCCAATCGCACTCTTCGCCATATTCAACAGCTTCCACGTCACCGTCACCTGCACCGTGTTCCGGTTGAACGAGTCCACCATGCGGAACACGAGGTCGCTCTTCGCTGCCTTCATCTGGAGCTTCATTGCGGATTCCAGCAACTGCGTTTCGTGGGTGTTAAGACCGCATCCCATGCGATTGGGAGGATATCAAATCATGGCGACTCACCGGAGAAAGGTCTTGGCGATGGTTGATGTAATCGCGAAGAGCGTCGACGAACTTCTCGTTGGAACTGATGCCTTTGCTTGAACAACGCAACATGCAGTACGGTAATCGGCGGCATTCGAGTCCACGGAGGATGTGAAGAACGGAGGCTGGCTGTTGAGAAGCTCTCCGTTGTCCAGGATCTGGAGGTTGAGCTGCGTCAGCCAGTCGCTGTGCTGAACTACGATCACATACACCACACATCACTCACTCCCGGGGATCTCCGTATTGTAGTAGGCAAATGGGGTCGACGACGGGTCGTTCACGTTCGTCAGCAACGGCTCCTGCGATGGAGCTAGCGCATGCGGACCGGAAGACGACGGGTACGGGATCGACGGCTCCTGCTTGGCCAGCGTCGGGGGAATGTGCATATCCGGGTTCCGGTAGATGGGAACTGTTTGCTGTTCCGGGAGTTTCTTCTTGTTCTGACGCACTTTGTACACTTTGCAATGGACGTGTGGAGGCGGTCGCTGACAGTTGCACACGCAGCAGCAAATGCCCAGACAACGGGGACACTTGAAGTCCGTATCTTCCACGCTCGCCTTGATCTTGAACTTCTTGTACAGCTGCTGCAGGCAAAAGATTCGTTTGCAGTAGGCGCATCGCACTCGACCCTTTCTCTGCCCGCACTGCGCCTTGCCGCAAAGATGACACGTCTTCACCAAACTAGCATCTTCCGCTTCATCTATAGGGTCATCCGCCGTATAGGAAGAAGAATAGACGCCATTTGGGTTCTGCTGCCTATTCTACTCATAACAAACGCTGTCCAGCTGAAAATACCATTCCAGTATTGGATTCACAACTATCGAATACAATTTGAAAGGGGAGTGGTTTCCCTGTTTCCACGTTTCTAGAAGGGGGTGCTTTGAGCGAGGAAATGGGTGGAAAAGCACCAGACAATTGCTGGAAGAAACACAGCGAACTAGTTTAGGGGTTCATGTGAATGACGATCGGATCCCGCTTGCCCGCATACCGCGTGTACTTCACTCCGGCCATGTCGAACATCCGCCTCGCGGCCACCGACATGTTGGAGTCATGGTACTTGTCGTCCAAGTACACCACTTCCGTGATTCCCGACTGGATGATCATCTTGCAGCAGTTGTTGCACGGGAACAGGGACACGTAGAGCTACGCCTCACGCTCCGTTTCAGCGTCCTACTTTACAGCCGCGCGCATTTGCTGTGTTTATGTTCAGAATGGCGTTCATCTCCGCGTGACAAACGTACATGTACTTGGTTTCCAGCTCATTGTCCGCCTCTCGTCCCCACGGCAGGATGTCATCACTGCATCCGCGCGGAAAGCCGTTGTAGCCGATTCCCACAATTTGGTTGAACGAGTTCACAATGCTACCGATGAGCACACGAATCAGATCATACCAAGCTCCGACTTGCGTGTTCGGATCCTTGCTGCGCATCGCGCTCAAGCACGCCAGTCCCATAAAGTACTCGTCCCAGCTGATGTAGCCCTCTCTTTTCTGCAATCGAATGATCATACAACAGCCTACTGAATTGGCCCGCGAAAGGACGGGGCGAGGCACGCTCTGTTGCTGGGCATTCGAAAGCAGCTCGTGAGCCGACTTCACTGCTTCACTAAAGATGAGATTGTGAGGACGGATTCACGAGAACTGAGCTTGCAGCGACACCTCCACATCATCGACCGAAAACGAGTGGTCTCCAAAGCGCAGGAAGGAACTTTTATTCGGGAAGACAAATCTACACATCACAGAAATGTAGGAAACGCACTCCCTGTTGATTTCCAAAAGGGTGGCTTTCACGGGCTTGTCCGTTGGATCGAAGGACGTCTGCTTCTTGTCGCCAGCTGCCGTCGATTCCGCATGCTCGCAAGGCTCCACCTACCATGCACCCGACTCCCAACGAAACTACGATTGCGGGCCACCACGGCAGGTCGTTCAGCTTCACCCAGTACACTTCCATTCTGTGGGATGAGCAACAAACACAATTCCTAGTTCAAAACTGCAAAGAAAAGCAGAACATGCACGATTATCACATAGATGGCCACCAGCTTCTGCACGTCATTCGGAAGTCGCATAAAAGATCGCTTTATCACATTGTACACATTTCTCGCCTTGACGGACAGGGGCTCGTCTTTCTACGCGTCAGCACAGCAAATCATGCAGTTACATTCCCCAACAAAGGTACCTCCTCGTCCCTCTCGTCATCCGAGTCCATCATCACTCTTCCTCTCGCGCCACGCATATTGACCGAACTACTCCTCATTCCACACACTCACACCCACATCTGGTCATTCCGGATGTGGTGCTGCTGCTCCAGTACATCGACCTTCTTCTGCAAGTCGGCGTTGATCGCCGACAGGTGCGTGTACTTCTTCTCCGCCGACGCCAACAAGCCCTTCAGGTTGTCGATCGACTCGCGCAGCGACAGCAGCTCTGCGGAGGAGGCCTGCTCGCGCTGCTCCTTGTACGCCTGCAGTCGCCGATCAAACCTTCATCTCAGCACGTCCACGCACTCTCACTCTGTTTGCACGGAGGCGCACTGCGCCACGGCGGTCTCGTATTTGTGCTCCAAGTCGCCGAACTTGTTGCGGAGCACCAGGTTGTCGTCGCGCGCGGCGCTCAGCTCGCCGTCCTTCTTGTTCAGCTCCTCCTGCAGCTGGGGCAGGATGTCCAGACGCGTCTGCAGTTCCGCACTACAGCGTGATTCTTCTCTCACGCTCTCACATGGCGGCGTCCTTCGCCTCCACCTCCTTCTTCAACGCCTCCACCTCCTTCTTCGCCTCCTCCTCCTCGCTCTTCTTCAGCGCTTCCTCCAGCGCGCGAATCCGCTCCTG
>ERZ780157.1586-NODE-1586-length-24231-cov-3.666860_pt1 | contig 24231 bp, 29 predicted proteins | sample MGYA00511169_ERZ780157 | MGnify/ENA primary metagenome ERZ780157 (study PRJEB29588, sample SAMEA1965149) | human gut metagenome | biome: human gut; feature: human-associated habitat; material: faeces | place: Denmark | collected 2008/2010 ... | reverse complement strand
GGGGTTGACGGACCCCACGACCAGCCGCCCCTTGAAGCGCGTCGCCACCGCCTCCAGCACCGTCGTCAGCTCCTCGGGCATCTCCGCCGGCGCGAACACGAGCAGGTGGGTGCGGATGGTGTTGTCGCGCGCGAAGAGCAGCTTGGAGTAGAAGCTCGTGAAGGGCACGATCTTCGGCAGCCCGCTCAGCACCATCCACTGGCGAATGTTGCCGTCACGCGCGTCCACCTGCACCGGGTCCTTCCCGTTGTAGTACAGCACCACGGCAGGCATCTGCACGCCCATCTCCGTGGCGATGGCAGGACTGTTGATGAAGACGGCGTGCTCCGTGTCCAGGGCGATCACCTCCCGCTCCCACCGCTTGTACTCCTCGCACTCGTTGTTCTCGAAGTAGCCCACGATCGCCACGCTGCTCTTCTCCAGCGCCTTCTTCAACTGAGCGACCGAGGCGTAGGTTGCCGCGACGGGACCCGCTCGCTGCTTCATGTACTCCACGAAATCGTCGGTCTTCAGGTCCCCGTTGTACTCCACGGCAATTCCGTTCCTCACGAGGAGAATCGTGGGGAACTTGCGGATGTCGTACTTCTCGACCAGTTTCGGGTTCTTCGACGCATCCACGGTGGCCAAAAACCGGGGATCGTCGAGATCGCCCAGAACGCGCGCCGCTTTGACATATTCGTCGTGCACATCGCGGCACTGGAGGCACCACTAGGAATGAGTCGGACGAAGGGACGATGACGGGCGTCTGGAAGAGCACGAGCACAGGATTGTACTCCCTCATGTACTCTTCGTAGTTGCCGTCCGTAAACACCAGCACGTCGTCATCGTCGGGGATGGTGGCCAATGCGAGCGATACGAGCAGGAACAGCAGCAGGGAACGTTTCATTCTTTACACGAAATCCCGAGAGAAGGAATGGAGGTCGTAGTGCCCGAGTCCATCCCAGCTGTTCAGTGGTCGCTCTCCGTGATAATCAAGCCCTGGCTCTTTCCAAACAAACAGCGGCAATGAAATGCACACATCATAGAGTGGATACGCGTGCAATCGGTAGGGGAAGAAGAAGTGGTGTTATCCATTCTCCTCGCCTAATGCTATAAACACAAAACGTTCCAATAATAATCTCCAAGACAGGAACGCAGAAGAGCGGGGTTGTTGCGGTTCTCAAGGATAAAAGCGTTGATGTGGGGAGGAACAACAATGAGACTGCCGTGGGAAACGACGCTGCACACCGGTCGTTCCACGGGGAGTGCAGCGGCGGCAGAAGTGCTACTCTGCGACAGAGTAGAAGAGCTGTAGTACTCGGGAGAGGACGGAGAGGACCCCACGCGGGAGTCGCTCTGACTCTCCGTTGCGTAATCGGGGTCCTTTCGAGGACGATTCACCTTGTTGCGCGTAGAGAGTCGCGTACTCATCGTGGACTGTTGCAACAGCTCCTTGTTTCCTACAGCGTGAGAGGGAGGCGAAACGAGGACTCCAGTACTTGTCGCGTTTCCTCTTCCTGCAAATGTCACAAACGGAGAAGAGGAGTCCCGTTTTAGGGTTGTAGAAGTGCTCGTTGAGCAATCGCTTCCGACACAGCTTGCAATTCTTTGAGTCTGCGGAAGCAGTGGACTCCTGCGCACCGGCGTGTGGCGACGCGGAATACTTCGTAGGGGTGCTCGAAACCGGAATGATCTGCGACATGATGCTCTGCGACCAATTGTCTATAAAACCGTTAGGCGTGTCGGCGTGAGGCAACACTGGACGGAGAAGAACATACCCAAAGATGGGCCAGCGAAAAACAAAGAAAACAAGAATACTATGAGAACGCTTACAGTGAAGTATTCTCAAGATTATGCTTGATCCCAACACGGTTACCACTTTTCGGGAAAGAGGAAACCGCTCTCTGCGCGTTCCGTCGTCCTTGATTAGGATGCCTTCAGTGACACACGGAAAAGGATTGGGCACACTAATGTTGTTGTTTTGCGCGCTGTAGACAGCTTTGGACGATGGCTGACGCGCATTCCTACTTGACTACTCCTTTTCTAGCCACATGAGACAAATAGTGGAGAGTCCTCCGTAAGGGACGTTCTTCGCAGGAATGAACGGATGGCACTGGGGAAGTGTGGCAATCAACTCGCTGCCGTCTAGCCGATGAATTCCATCCCATTCTGTTGGAACGAGTAGGACGGGAATCGGGGGAGGAATCACACTTTGCATCGCGCACCAGAGCGAATTTGAGAGCGCCTCCCTGGATTACCGTTTCTCTCCCCCACACAGAGCTAGACTCTTCTCTCCTCCCCACGGTGCTGTTCATGGCCTCTCCTCTCGATGGGCACATGTATCTCGTTTGCCACACAATGATCCTGTCCGAAGAGCAGATCGTCGAATTGCACTCGCGCCTCAAGTTCACAACGGTCCCCAACTGGAAGGCGCTTCCCGGGCTGTCCTCGCAGATCGCGACGTTGAAGACGCTGTTGTCGGATGTGTTTCTCCGAAAGCACAACGAGGCGTATTTGGAATGGCATGGCGTGAGGGTTAGCGCACTTCTGCTGGGTCCTGGGGGTTGTTGCAAGCACCTCCTTCTCGACTTCTGTTTGCACGCGTTGGAGGAGGAGAACAGCAGTGCGAGTCCGAGTGCGGATTCTCCTCGCGTTTCCAGTAGCTGTGTCTCCCGTCTGTTTCCAATAGACCCGTTCTCAAAGGGGGAGTATATCCGAATCAACCTGGACGGCGACTACATAGAGAGCGACGACGATGCCTTCCGCGTGATCGCGAGACAGCTGACGGCTCCGGTAATGCGTCGTAGGGTGTGTGTGCGGTGTGTGAAATAGGGAAACGGTTGCGAAACGCGCAGTTCAAGAACATGGAGTACTTGGAGCTGGTATTTCTGTGTATCGTCGTTTCCCGTAGGTGCTGCAGGAGGCGCAGATCTGCGACGTCCCGCTTCTGTTCGTGCTGAACCACTTCTCCTCCTTCTGCCACCAGTCCAAGCAGACGCTGCTGTACACGCTGTTGGACATGTGCGGCAACAAGAACGTGCAGATGGGCATCGTGGGCATCGATCGCGACTGTTGCATCACCGAGCAGTTGGAGAAGCGCATTCAGAGCAGGTAAGTTTCTTATCGTTATTCCAACGCAGATTCTCGCAGCGCCAAATCCTCCTCAACTACCCGTCCGCTAGCGACATCGTCCAGTTCGTATCCGCCTCGCTCTTCCTTCCTGGCACCGACGCCAACACGAAGAAGTGGAACTCGGCGGTGCGTCGCATCGTCCTCAGCCCCGAGTTCACCTCCCTCGTGGAGGAGCAGTCGCTGCTGTTCCCGCTCTCCTTCCATATCCTTCCGTCTTCCCTTCCGCCTCCTTCACTCCACGCGATCTGGGTCGCGTGCTGCTCTACGCCATCTCCACGCTGCCCGAGCACGCCTCCGAGGTGACGCTCCCGTTCTGGCGCGCGTGCTTCGAGTGCATCACCCAGCAGAGCACCATCCATCGGAACTGCACGCTGTCGTGTTGGCGGTGTGCGCGTGGCTGAGGAGTAGACCTCGGACTGACGGACATGGCGCTGCTGATCGTGGCGAAGCACTTCGTCCAGCGGAAGGTGTCCAACTTCTGCTTCATCGACTTGCTGGAGAGCTACAACCAGTTGCGCTGCGTGCGGGGTCTCACGTGAAGATGGGTGTCGTCGGCGCGCAACTACCAGCTGGCGAAGCTGTCCGAGTCGCAGGCGTGGCAGGTGGGAAAGGGGTCGGGGACTGACGGCAGAGCTTCCAGGTGCTTCTCCAGTACGGACTGGTGAGGTATGTGTCCGCGACGAGCGCGATGGCAGGGCACAGCGAGCGGAACGAGCGGAACGAGAACGAGAAGAAGGGAACCTCGAACACGGTGTTCCGCAACGGCAACGAGAAGAACATGCCCATCATCCTCGTCATGACGGTGCGTGTGTCTTGCGGGCGTAACGCGTAGCCTGATGAGATTGATCGTGTGATTCGAGGAGGCGGCGTCACGTGTCCCACGGTGTTGGAGAACTGGGCGTTGAAGTGGGCGGAGTAGTGGAGTTAGTTGAGGAGTGGAATGAATTGAGTGGAGCATTGAAATGAAAAGAGTTGCGCATTGATGCGCGCTGAATGACACTGTACCATACCGCGTCCTGTTTGTTTTCCCCAAATCGGTCCCATTTCTGGCACCCATTGGATTCAAAAAAGCAGCACAAATCGGAGGCGATGGCACGCGTGTTACCGGCGTCGGAGTACAACCGTCTTCCGAATTACGATAGCGAGCGAGGTCGGCGAACGGAGGAGGAATGAGGAATAGCGCTGATCAAGACCTTCTTGGAGACGTTCACCGTCAAAGAGAAGCAGGGGACGGAGGGTCTGAAAAAGTATATGAACTACATAACCGAGGTGAAGCAGTATCGACGCGAAGTGATTCCCGTGTCGTTGGAGGACCTCGCGAACTCACAGCAAAGCGCTCTGGTGAACAATATCACGAAGAACGCAATGCGCTATGTTGAACTGTTTGAGGACGCCGTGGACTCGATTCTGCCCACGATTCGCGTGTACGAAGAGCCGACGACGCCGGCGGATATATTGAATGTGGGAGTGGGGGGGATGGGTGAGTCGTAGCGTCACCGTGAAGAGACGACGCAGGCGCAGAACGCTCCCGAGAACGTGACGTACGAGGAGATGGTGGTGCGGAAGGAGCTGGGTCGTCGGTACGATGTGGTGTTTACGCCGGACACGACCAACGACTACCACGAATATGCGATCCGCGACGTCGACTCGCAGCAGATCGGCCATTACGTGACGATAAAGGGCATTGTGACTCGTGTTGGCGAAATGCTGCCCATGGTGCGTGTGGCGACGTACATCTGTCGCGAGTGTGGCTACGAGAACTACCAGCGCGTACTCATCGCCTCCGCGAGTGACCCGTAGATCACGCGTCGCAGCTTCACTCCGCTGAAGAAGTGCACGAGCGCGAAGTGCACGAGCAACAAGAGCAACGGCGACCTGGTGATGTACCTGCCCGGCTTCAAGTGGGCGAAGTACCAGGAGGTGCTGCTGCAGGAGATGAGCGACCAGATCCCCACGGGCAACATCCCGCGCGTGCTGAACCTCCAGCTGCGCGGCGCCATCACGCAGAGCTGTCTCCCGGGCGACGTGGTGAGCATCAGCGGTGGGCGTTGGCGTGGTGTGTGACGGACAGGCTGCTATCTCCCCACGCCCTACACGGGCATGCAGGCGCTGCGCGCGGGACTGATCACCGACACCTACTTCTACGTCCACCACGTGCAGCACCACCACGGCGCCGAGCGCCAGCTCCTCGCCGAGAAGGAGATCGCGCGCGCCGTGAAGAAGCTGTCCAAGCAGGACACGCTCTACGACCAGCTGGCGGACTCGCTCGCGCCCGAGATCTACGGACACAGCGACATCAAGAAGGCGCTGCTCCTCCAGCTCGTGAGTACGCGCTCGCACGCTCTGTCATCGCGTAGGCGGCGTCACGCGCACCACCGACGACGGCATGAAGATCCGCGGCGACATCAACATCCTTCTCATGGGCGACCCCGGCGTCGCCAAGTCCCAGTTGCTCAAGTACATCTCCAACGTCGCTCCGCGCGGCGTCTACACCACCGTGGGCCCTGCTGACGCCGCTGACGGTTAGGGAAAGGGCTCGTCGAGCGTGGGGTTGACTGCGGGAGTGCTGCGCGACCCCGAGACGAACGAGTTCAAGGTGGAGGGCGGCGCGCTGGTGCTGGCGGACAACGGCATCTGCTGCATCGACGAGTTCGACAAGATGAACGAGAGCGACCGCACCTCCATCCACGAGGTCGAATTGTTGGGGCGTCCTTCACGCGTAGGTGATGGAGCAGCAGACCATCTCCATCTCCAAGGCGGGCATCCAGACGACGCTCAACGCGCGCGTGTCGCTGCTGTGCGCGGCGAACCCGCTGTTCGGTCGCTACAACCCCAAGAAGACGCCGGGCGAGAACATCAACCTGCCGACGGCGCTGCTGAGTCGCTTTGACCTCATCTTCCTGATCCTGGTATGCCTCGCAGTGTCGCATGAGGCGTAGGACAAGCCGAATCTGGAGTTCGACCGCGAGCTGGCGGAGCACATCGCGTACGTGCACAAGAACGGGCACAAGAAGGAGGACCGCCAGAACCGGACGATCCCCATCGAGGTGATTCGCGCCTTCGTGGAGGAGGTGCGTCGTACCGAGGTGAGGTGATGTCTAGGCGCAGCGACATACACCGACCATCCCGGCGGAGCTGGTGCCGTACATTGCGGACACGTACGCGACCAACCGGCAGATGGACTCGAGTCAGGCGAAGAAGAACGGCGAGTTCGCGTCGATGACGGCGCGTCAGCTGCTGTCGATCCTGCGTCTGGCGCAGGCGCACGCGAAGCTGTACTTCCGCGACGTGGTGCGCATGGAGGACGTGGACGAGGCGCTGCGGCTGGTGTACATGAGCAAGGCGTCGGTGCTGGAGACGGCGGAGGTGAAGAACAAGCGGGACGACGTGCTGTCGGCGATCTTCGCCGTGATTCGCGACTACTTCATATCGAACGGGAAGGAGTCGGTGCTGGTGAGCGAGCTGGAGAAGGTGATCAGCAGGAGGGGGTACACCGCGATGCAATTCCAGGTGGGCGAGGGTGAGGCGAGTGAGGAGTAGGACTGCATTCAGCATTATGCGGAGATCAATGTGTGGATGTTGAAGGAGAATGAGAGGGAGTTGACTTTTGTGTGACGTGTTTCGTTTGCAGGAAAGCGTTGTGATTCAAACAAGGAATGCCACATTTCCAGCTCATTTTGGCGATGCAAACAACGCAAATTCCTATACAAAAACGGAATGCCCGAATTCCTCAAGAAATGGTAAATGGAACAAACCAACGGAATGGCGGTAGACATCAATCCACAGAGCATCGCGGATGCCATAAAGAGCGAAGGAAACGAGTTCTTCAAACGTAGTGGTGATGATTGTTCTTAAGCGGTAGACAACGAGTTCCAGAAGGCATGCGACAAATACACGGAGGCCATCAATATTTTCCCCACAGCAATCCTCTACGGTGCGCAGGAGTCGTGTTTGCGTAATGTGTAGCAAATCGCTCCTTTTGTTATCTGAGAATGGAGTGCTGTGGAGATGCAATTCGCGACGCTGAAAAGGCTATCGAAATGGATCCTTCCTACGGAAAGGGGTGTGGAGTGATGTATCCCGGTTATGGATTAGCTATTACCGTCGTGCGAGTGCGTACTTTTATTCGGGCGATTTTGAAGCGTCTCTTAGGGATTTCAAGCAGTGCTTGGCGCTTAACCCGTCCAATGCGTATATCCGCTCTTATTCATTCACGGATAGCAGTATTCGCTCCAAGGTGGCGGAAGTGAGCAAGATCGTCAAGAGGATGCGTTTCGAGGCGGCAATTCATGTGGAGAACATCTCGTTTGCCGACCAGGTGATATTCAAAGACCTAAGTGGAGTATGCTCGCGTTTCCTGACGCGTAGACTTCTCAGCGGAAGTGGAGGGCCCCACGATCGATTATGTGAATAACGGGGATGACATTGACGATTACACAATTACGGAGCGCTTCATCATGGACATGTTGAAGTGGCACCAGGCGGGAAAGAAGATTCACCCGAAGTTCGTTTACGTGATTCTGATAAAGGCGATCCGCTATCTGCGCACGCTTCCCAACGTGATCGAAGTTCATTCTCCCGCGGGCGCGAAGGAGATGTTTACCGTGTGCGGCGATGTGCACGGACAGTACTACGACTTCATTAACATATTCAACAAGTTCGGCTACCCATCGAAATCGACACCGTATCTCTTCAACGGTTTCCTTCCCTTTCGTTCCTGACGAGTAGGCGACTTCACGGACCGCGGCAACTTCTCCGTGGAGGTGGCGCTGACGGTGTTCTGCTACAAGTTGGTGAAGCCGGACTGTTTCTTCATGCTGCGCGGCAACCACGAATCTCCCGTGCGCGTTATCTCCCTCCATCACGGGTAGATCAACAAGATGTTCGGCTTCGAGGGCGAGGTGAAGGCGAAGTACGACTCCTCGATCATGCAGCTGTTCTCAGAGTGTTTCCGCGCGCTGCCGATCGGCGCCATTCTGGACGGACGCGTGCTGATTCTCCACGGCGGCCTGTTCAAGCAGGACGGAGTGACGATCCAAGACATCCAGAAGATCGACCGTTTCACGGACTGCATGAACGGTCTGCTGGAGGACATCTTGTGGTCGGACCCGATGGATGGCATGGGTCGTCAGCCGTCGCGAAGAGAGGCGGGTATCATGTTTGGCAAGGACGTGACGGAGCGTTTCTTGAAGGAGAACAACCTGGAGTTGCTGGTGCGTTCGCATGAAGTCAAGATGGAGGGATACGACGTGCAGCATGACATATCCTTTCGTACGGAGTGCAGTGGGTCTTAACGAGTACGGCAAGTGCATCACCATCTTCTCGGCGGCGAACTACTGCGATTCGACGGGCAACAAGGGCGCAATTCTCAAGTTTGATCATGACTTGAAGCCGCACTTTGAGACGGTAGGTATTGTCTCTGTGGTTGAGTGTAGTTTGACGCTGTGCCTCATCCCGGACCTGGACCGATGTACTACGCTCCGAAGATGTTTTAGTGTTGTGGCTGTGTTGTGTTTGTCGCTGAGAGGCGGAATGGTGCGGTTTTGCGAGAAGGGGAGCGAATACAGATTTGTGCTTTATTAGGGGTAGTGAAAGAAACGGAACTAGCTAGAATGCCCGAGTTGGTCCAAGGGGGTGGACTTAAGATCCTCTGTGTTCAGTCACTCGTGGGTTCGAACCCCACTTCTAGCAGTTTTTGCCTTTTCCTCTTTCCACCGAATGCTCTTTCTATTGCACTCCTCGCTCGATTGCCCGTCTCTTTTGCCCTCGAACGATGATTGAGGAGGACGCGCCTTCGAGGAGAAGGAGAGACGTGAAACGCTATGTTCAGTCATGTTCTCGCGTGTGAAGAGAGAAAGAACGAAGGAACACACTTCCTCCATTCTTTTCTGCAAACAACCCGAATTTTGGAGGACAGGCTATGAAACCACTTCCGGAAGCGACCCGTCGAAGAATAGCGAAAGCGTGAATGCGAAGTCCTCCCGAAAGGGGAACGAAACACTTCCATCTGATTGGACGAACGAAAGGCTTGTGTGTGTCAGCGCAACAATCCAAACGGCAGAAATAAACTATGAAGTACGCTCTTTTCTTCGCTTTGGCTCTTTTGGCTGTTGCTTCTGCTGAAAGACACGCTATCATCATCGCTCCCAGAGCCAACTGGCCCGATTACGGTGTCCAGTCTGAGAGTTGCCGTATGTACAAGGATCTTGTGGCCGGAGGTGTGAAGCCCGAGAACATTGTGCTCATGAGCACTGAGAAGGTGTCGACCCACAAGCAGAACCCGTTCCCTGGTGAGCTGTTCACTGATGACTCTCCTTCCGCTCCCGGCAAGGACTACTCTCACGGCTGCGTGGAGTACATTGATTACGACGAGACCCTGATGACTGGTGAGATCATGCTCGCCATCATGCGCGGTGATGTGGAGGAGCTGAAGAAGCTCACCGGCAAGGAGAACCCCAAGGCTCTTCAGAGCACGGCTGACGACGATATCATGCTCTACTTCACTTCTCACGGTGGTCCCGGTTCCATCCTGGTCGGCAACACCTACGTCCACGACAAGGAGCTGATGGAGACGATCCAGTACATGCACGACCACAAGATGTACAAGAACTTCCTCTTCCTGATGGAGGCTTGCTACTCCGGCTCCATGTTCCTCGAGCTTCCCGAGGGTCTCAACGTGTACGCCATCACCGCTGCCGATAACCACCACTCTTCCTACGAGTCTCACTGCCCTCCTAACGATGTGATCGACGGAAAGTCCCTGGATACTTGCCTGTCCTGCTACTGGGATAACGCTATGGAGTGGTTCATGGAGGGTGGTGCTGACCACACTCTGGACGAGCTGTTCGAGCACACTCACGACGTTGTTCAGGATCACAGCACTCAGAACGTCAGCCACTTCGGTGACATCGAGGAGATGGGCAAGTTGACCCTTCGTCAGTTCATGGGTGACCTTCCCGCCAAGAGATTCCGCTCCATTGCTAAGGACAACTCCGAGAAGATCGCCAAGAGCGACGTGCCCAAGCACCTCGCCATGTGGAGAGCGATTCGCGCGGACAAGGAGCACGCTGCTGCGGCGATGAAGGCGTATCAGGAGGAGGTGTACAAGAAGGCCAAGGAGGAGGTCGAGGTCATGAGACTGGGCCGTGCTCTGATGAACGAGAAGGCTGCTGACAAGGCCTTCAAGACTGCCGCTGAGACCTACTCTGTGGATTGCGTGAGAGACCTGAGCATGTCTCTGGTGAAGGAGTGCGGTCACTCGCTTCCTCTCTCTGAGTCCACCATGAACATGCTGCGCAACATTTGCTTGCCCGGTCTGTCTGTGCCCAATGCGAACTTCAACGAGATTTGCATGTAATCCTTCGTGTTTGTTGAACTCGCTTCATCGTCCTTAACAAACAGACCCACAGAACAAAGTGAGAACGCAACAGAGGGAGAAACGGGTGGTTCTTCATCGCGGGCTCCTTCACGAGCAGACGCAAGTACTGGACGAGTCGCTCCTGCAACCGCGTCACGTAGTTGCGCAAAACGGCAGACTCCTCGTGGATGGACTGCTGGCACTCGCCACACTCGCAGCGCAGCGTCGGACACGGCTCGCTGCAGTTGTGCACGCTGCAGAGCACGTCCTTCAGAAAGAGCGAGAGCGTTTCGTCGGACTGCGTCACCATCCGCAGGAACGTGACGCTATCGAAGCTGCAAAGCACGTGGATTCGTCCCGTCGCCTCACAACAGTAGTGCGCTCCTCCAGGCGGAAACATGCAGGCGAGGAACAGAGACTCGGCGCGAACGGCGACGTTCCTCACCAGTCCCAGGAGCGTTTCATACACGCTTTCCTGACAGGAGGCGAGATGCGTCAGGATGAAGAGAAGGAGTTTCTGGGTCAGCGCTGAGTTCTTCGTGACGCGCTGTGCCATTTCGGCCGTGTTCTCTTTGGACTGCATGGCGGGTCGCGCGCAATACAAGGGCAACGCTCGGATGAAGGAGAAAAACGACACGGAAGAAGAGACGCCGTTGGACTGGCAGAAATAGTACAGAATCTGCTGACGCCGACTCCAGCAGAGTTGTGTGAAGGGAGAGCGAAGAAGAGGAGAGCCGTGACGCGAGAGCAGCGGAAGACAGCGCAGCAGGCAGTACTGCGTGATGGGAGCGAGCTCGTTGAACGAGGGCGCTGACGAGTACAGAGGCAGTAAGAAGGGGTACAGGATGAACGAGGGCAGCGATGGCAGGGGAGCGAGCGAGGAGGCGATGGACAGCCAGTCGCCGGTGTCGAAGCGGTCGACACAACTCGCGGAATGGAGCGTCCAACATTTGGCGAGAAGGGCGATGAGCAGGGAGTAGGAAAGGAATGAAGAAGGCACGTCGCCAGTGTTCTGCTCGTCCGCCTTCTTCTTCAGCAGCGACACCACGCCGGAAAGCCGCTCGAACGAGTCCGACGCGCTTCGACAGTCGGCGAAGAGGAGCGAAGTGAGAAAGGAGAGGAGAGAGGAGGAGGGCATAAGGAATGGAGTGGTGCTCCACGTGTCATCCACGCTACGCGAGGGCGAGGAGAGCGTGAAGGAGTGAACCAGAGGATTGTTTTCCGAGCTGGGTGTCGCCTTGAAGCGAAGCGCGAAGACGCGACTCCAGTCGTCGGAGAGCGAATCGCACCATGTGTCTGATGTGCAGTCGTTCATGGTGATCAAGTACAGTGATGGGTACTGCTCCGTGATGCTGTTCAACGCAGGGATAACCACTTTACAGAAGACGTCAGGAATGGAGTCAGGATTGCCACACAGAGACACGAACCACTGAACGTCGATTGGGTGAAACGCCTCCTCCTCCTGCTCTCTCTCCTCCTGAAACACGCGAAGCTGGAGTTGAAGGAGAAGGAAGGAAGAGACGTCCTGAACCGTCTCAAATCCAAAGGGGTTGTACTGGCACAGCGAGAGCAGGGAGAGAGGAGACATCTGATCGTGTGCGACTCCAGACGTGTTCAAGGAAGCGTTCAAGGAAGCATCCAAGGAAGCATCCAAGGAAGCATCCAAGGAAAAGGAATAGAGGAATCGAAGGAGCAGCGAGGAGAAGAGTGGCTTGGAGCAGGCTCCTTGCAGTACCGTGAGCGACGCGTGTTGTTCCGGAGGCGTTGGACGCACTCGCACGATGTCCATCACACTTTCCACGGCGAGAACAACGCCCTTCACGCCCTCCGCACAGCACAGTTCGCTGTGGAGTCTATCGTGGATAAACAGACTTGGAAGCGCGCTGTCGAGAAGAGCACACCACTCCTTCTGCTTCTCCTCTTCCGTGTTGACGAACACTTCGCACATGAATACGAAGCAACACCACCAGCCGAAACAGTCCTCCACACTTCGCTCCTCCGTCAGAGCCTTCTCCAGCACGGGCTTCAGCACGCTGAAGGGCGACTCGATGCAGACGAAGCACTGATACCACTCGGCCAGACACTGCGTCTGCCTCCATCGCTCCGCTTCGTAACGGAACTGAGTGACTTGCTGTCGGAAGGTGCGAAGACACAGCGACAGCACCTCCGCGAGGTCGTACTCGTTGGAGAGGAGGAGATTCATCACGTTCGTTAGCGCCTGGTGGTACTCCTACGACTCACACGAAGGAGGTGGCGAAACAGAAACGGAGAGCGACGGCGACAACACGCGCGCAGCGTTGGTCATGCGACACACCATCTCCTCCTCCTTGCCCTTCACTCGCTTCTCCTCCACTGTCGCAACGGCTTCCCGCTCTCTCTTCTTCGCCACTTCCACCTTCTTCTCGCTGGCAGGCACGCGCACGTTGTTCACGTAGTTGCTGTGTTCCGCATCCGTGACGAAGTGCGAGCGGAAGAGGAACTGCTCGAAGTCCTTCATCTCCTTCGTCTTCTACGCAACACGACGCACCGCCAGCGCAAACACTCATTCGCAACACGTTCTCGATCACAGTGGAGCGGAACCACGCGCGTCTGAAGAGGTGCAGCTGCTTGATTCGCTTTGGGATTCTCGGCTTCTCGCTGCTCGTCGTGTTGCGATTCTCCACCTCCACCTCCTTCATCAAATCCGTGATCTATTCTTCACTTTTCTTCATTCTCTCCACAATGCTCAGCGTGGCGCGGTCCGGCGTGAACGCAGACACGATTCCGGGAGCGGTGGAGGGTCTTGCTTCCTTGTTGCTGTTGCTCAGAGCCTCGCTCACTGCTCTGTTTAACGTGTCGATCGCTTTGGAGAACTGGGAGTTGAATGGGCTCTTGTTGTAGGTGATCACCGCGTTCTTCAGGAAGTTGACGAAGAAACGCATCTTCTCGACCTTCTGTAGCACTTCTGCTTCCAGAAGCGCGTTTGTGATGGATTCGCACAGCAAGCGCTGTCTCTCATCCAACTCCTCTAATCCTCATTGCTCTATGACAGAGAAGTACGGTCCAGAGAGAGACAGGAGGCGATAATCTCCTCAAACTCGATTTGGGACACGTGCTATGCGTGAAGCAAAGTATGGCACCACAACAGCGACCAAGTGATGTAGATTGTGTTGCACGCAGCTGCTTCCCTCGCGGTTCAGAATCGCGATCATGCTGTTTTCGAGGGATTTGAACACGGGCAGGTTGAACTGCTTGCAATAGGCCCAGAAGGACGCATTCACTTCGATGGAAGGCAGAATCGAGGAGACTATGATTCACGGGAGGAGTCCAGCGCTACAGAGAGAATTGATCTGGTCGGACGATTTGCGTATAAAAGGACGCGTTAGGACGCGAATGAGCTCCTTCTCGGCGAGAATAGACTCCACTTCCATGTCAGATTCCTGCCCCTGCAGAATGACTGCCGTGGCATGGCTCGTCCTGTACGCAAAGTAGCTCTGGAGGACTGCTTTCAGAAACGAGTCCATTGGCGTTTGTGTCTAGGTGAGAGAGGCTAGGAAAGAATACGATGTCGGCACGATACAGCAGCGTTTCGAGAAAGTGAAGGCACGGTTTTGACAGCGGAAAAGAGAAGATGGAGGCAATCGACCCCTTCTCGTGTTTGATGGAATACAGCATACACGACAGAAGCGAGTTGGAGAGCGCGTGCACTGATTCGCTTTGCTGGTCGATAAAAGAGCGAACCGAGTCATCCAGCGTGACTTCGTCGAGATAGAGGCACGCGCAGTGGTAGCCCACAACGCGAGACATGGCCGGGAGCGAAGCCACAATCCCATCACGATTGGCGGAGCGCGGAAAGGCTCTTGAAAACGTATCACGGAACAGTGCGATTTCTTGCTCGAGTGGAATCTACGTAAAAGAAGCGAGTCTTCCCTACCTTTCCACACTGCTGCACCATCGTCTCCAAAACGGCTTCGCCTTTCATGTCTATACGGAATCTACACACAAAACAACAAACGGTCGGGATCCCCGCTATTGTCATCAGCGCGTCGTTCGCCATCCTTTCCCTTCAAGATGCTCTCGACCTCCGTGAAAAGATGATTCATGTTCTCCGGGGAAGCGCTTCTGTGATGACTCCCTTGAAAGCGGCGAACCGGCTCCGAGCTTTGAATGATCGCAGCGTTCATTCGCGGGCAGAAGAGCGGCACTTTTTCGTTGTTATCGATAGGTCTTATCGATAACTAGTCTGTTCTGTTTTCAGTTCTGGTATTCGTGTGCTCTTTGCTGTTGTGTCCAATCGCCAATTCGTTGGCATCCGCATTTTCGTTTGCATTACGGTATGATGGTTAACAGTGTAGCAGCCTTAGAATATGAATAAGAGTTCGCATTCCTATTCTCAAGTACCGCTGCGCTTTCTCGTTCTCTGATATGCTAGAAGAGATCGAAGGGGTTTCAGCGATCCGGACAAGATGCTTGGGAGAAGATTTGTTCGCTGCCTATCGATACCCTTGACACAGTACGCTCTTCGTCTGCTGGCGATAATCGCGTTATAGATTCTAACGATAAACGACCGGGAGTGGGTGGACTCGTTTTGTGCGCTATTTCGGTTTAATGAGGGTTATAAGAGTGGCATGCTCGTGCGGTTCGATTATGGAGTAGAGGTTTTTACATTTGCGAGAAACTCGATCGGAGAAAGGCAGTTGCAAATCACCGACCCCTACGCTTCCGTGATGAGCGACGTAGTCATCGTTCCCGTCCTTCACGTCTAGCTGATGCAATATATACTCATTCGCGAATTGCCTCGCAACAACTTGGCGATTCATTTTTCAAAACAGTTTCTTTCTATGTTTTCGTAACTCTTGTCTCTTCCGTTTACGCGCAGCGACATGAAACCTTTGTTTCAGCGCGTGGCCAACAATGGCTTCCTTCAGGAGAGGCAAAACGTGTCGAATGAGATGCCATACAACCACAGATTCTACAAGGGCGTTCGGAACTTCACGCTGGTAGTTTTGGAGTCGGAGTGCTCATCAGCAGGATCTGTGGGTCATCCAGATGATCGAGTACCGCATATGGAGATAGTACGCCTTCACATTCCCGTTAAGCGTAGTCTGAGCAAGTCCCAGTTCTACAACACGGAGAATCCTCTCTTCGAGCAGGTGGAAATCGAGCCTTTTTTTGACATCTAGCAGGAGCATCTGCTACTCGAGTTCTGGAACTCCTACTTGTCTCCGTCTCTCCACGTCACCATCATCCGCGACTACTTCCAACTTTCCGTGGAAATGCGATTCGGCATTGATGTCTAGGGCACTTCGGCGGACGTGTCCAACTATCTCCTAAGCATGCTCGAAGGCAACAGCTGGCAGCTGCAGTGTCTCTACAACACGCCCGTTCTCGTCTTTTTCAACCAAGCCGTGATCCAGGAGTTACGCCAGCTCATGGGTTACATTGAACGAATGTTGGTGCGCACCACTTCGCTGACCCCTAGACGGAAGGTGATGTACGGCTTCTACATTCCCTCCACGTCCTTCTCTCTCATGAACTGCGAGGAGGTGTATCGTCACCTGCTCGACGGCGCGATGATGCTTGACGCCGCGTACCAAATCGTTCCCAGTCGCGACCACACCTTCAAGGGCGTTTCGCTGAGCGAGAAGGAGAACGCGCCGCTGCTGGAGAAGCTGGGTCAGGAGCTGTTGGTGTTCACGGAGTGGTGCCAGAACCGGAGTAGCTGGCGTCGTCGCGGGTATCTGGTGGTGGTGAACGAGATCACGCGCATCATTCACAAGGAATTCAGTCACGCGCAGATCGAGGTAGGCGTTTCGTCGGCGTGTGAGTGTAGTTGTACGGGTCCTCGCGCACGGGTCTGATGATCCCTTCGTCGGACGTGGACATCGTGATTGTCGACAACACGAGCCTTCTCGAGAAGATCGCCGCGCTGCTGAACGAGGTGCCGTGGATCCGCGAGGTGCGCGTAGGAGACGTGTGGTGGGCGTCACTTGTAGCACATCAAGGGCTCGGTGCAGGTGGTGAAGGTGATCATCGACCAGATGGTCATGGCGAACACGACGATGATCCCCACGCTGGAGAACGACGTGCTGGTGTGCGACATCACGCAGATCTCCACCACGCACACGGGCATCACGACGGCGGTCACCATCAAGAACAAGCTCAACCGGTCGTGGGAGCTCACGCCGCTGATTCTCTTCATGAAGGAGTTGCTCGTGGGGGCGGAGGTGATGATGTGAGGATTAGTACGAGAACCAGCTGAACTCGGCGTACGAGGGTGGCATGAACTCCGTGGCCGCCGTGATCGTTGTGATGGCGTACGCGCTGTCGTTTGGCGTGAATCGTAGCTTTTTCCACGATTGGCAGAAATTAGCCAATCATTTGTCGGACGAAGAATACAACACAGATTGTAGCGCAGCGCGTGTCGCGTGAGCCGTAGATAAACGGAAACAGCAGGAGCTCGGCAGCCTGATCGTCAGTCTTCTCTACTACCTTGGGTTTGAATTCAATTACGTGAAGACCGGCGTGAGCGCGGATTTGGGTTTTTTCAACCGAGTGGGAGAGAGGTATGGAGTTCACCAACAGGACGGCTTGGCGAAGCAGATCACGACGAGTTCGCTGTTCGAGACGGACCCGATTGTTGTAATTGACCCAATGAACGGCTCGAACAACCTCGGGAAGTCGTGTTTCAATGTATATCGGATCAAAACGCTCTTTCGGAATACATATATCCAGTTAGTGTAGGCGAGGCGTGCGGACGTGACGGGTAGGAACAACATTGACCAGGGCTCTGAGAACCCGCTACTACAACTGCTCGGGGTCACGGAGCAATGCCAGTCTTTCGTGAATCACTACTTGTAGCTTTTAGCGCGTGTTTGTCGCAAACAACGGGCACATTATCGAAAACAGTTCAGCAGCTTTGCGTAATCAAATGAAAATGACGCGTCTCCGTCTTGCAAATAGTGCTTGTAAGGTACAGGGTTCAATTGAACCATTTGCTCCTCCTCGTCCTCCGATTCGCCAAAGGTCTGGGGATTGCCGTTGTAGTGCGACACCGCGCGATGCTCAATCTTGGCGTTCAGCTTTATGAACTCATCCACGGACATCACCTTCTCGTGCGTGTCCGCTCCAAAGGTCTCGCTGTTCTCGTTGTCGTCAACGATCCGGTTCGATTTTGACGCGTCGTCCTTCTTGTGACTCCGAATCTCGTAGTAGTCGCACCCGTCGTCATCGTCTTCTTCGTCGTCCTCCAGGTAATGCAGATTCGCATGCGGAAGGAAGGAACGCATCTTCTCCAGGACGGAGTCGAAGCAATCCACCACGTACTTGGCACTCTTCGGCAACCCATTCAGCTCCTCCACAGTCATCCATTTGTAACTCTCAATCTCTTCTTTGCAGCTGATGTGCAAATGCGCCGTCTTGAACGATCCGATCAGACAGTACATGAGCAACGACCCGCCGCCATCGATGAGCTTCGCCTTGCACACCAGATCGCACTTCCAGTCGTTCAAATCCAGACCCACTTCTTCCTTCAGTTCGCGGCGCAGACACGACATCGTGGACTCCTGCTTGTTGATTTTGCCCCTCGGAAACATAAACGAGTGACGAGTAGCGTCTTGGACAACGAGGAACCGTTGCGTCGAATAATCCATGAGAATGCCGCCTACGCGGAGCATGTTGCGCAATGCAATGTTCTTTTCCTTCTTGGCCTCTTCAAGATCGCCAATCAAATGGCTCAGCGCGGGCAACGCCTTCAACATCGCCTTATAAAACAAGTCGCTGTCCTTCTTCAGCGGGTAACACCGGTACACCGGATTAGCAGCTCCAAGAGAACGATGATGAATGTGGCAGAAATGATCCTCGTAATACCAATGGCTCTTTTCCATCTGACGGCACAAATACCACTTTTTACCCCACTCCTCGCTTCCGCAGTTCTCTGTCCCATGACCTCATACGAGCACACCTCACTTTGAAAATCGTTCCAAATCGCGTTCCATACTTTCTTATCGGGTTCCATTGAAAGCCTGTCTTCAATTAACGAATTGGTGAACTGACTCCGATGCAACGAAAGTACTGCTACAAGTGCAAGGTGCGGTTTCCCGTCCGTTTCTGAGGCGTAGAAGGAGGAGGTCCACATCCACACTCGTCATCATTTTGCGTGCAAGGACTGCTTCTGCTCATCGGTCGGGAAGTATTTCCGGTCCCAGCTGCACAAACTGGGAGTTCCCCGTCTGTCCAAGATTGTTCTCGCTTTCTCCGGGGGATGCTGCTCTACGTAGCTTTATTCGTTCAGTGTGATGATCAGCGCCATGCTATCGCTCTTTCACGACGCTTGTCACAGCGCGAAGGGGAAAATGAACTACGACGTTTGCCGTTTAGAGCTAGGGTCACGCGCGTAGGTAACAGCAGTATATATTGACTTTTCATCCCTGGATGGATCCAAACTCAACCTCGATTCCTTTCAAAGGCAATACGCCATTCCCATTCAATCGATAAAGGCAGAGACGGTGTCCTTTGCAGACGGTTCTGAAGAGAAGCTCCACACCGTGTTTGACGGCATGAAGTGGTGCTTTCTCTAGTGTTTCACGTAGATCGCTGGACAGCAAGGTGGATTTGAAGGAACTCATCCGTGATCAACTACTTCTTCGTTACGCGAAGTCTCTTCAGGGAGACGTGTATTTGCTCTATGGAAACACAATGGACTCGATCACGATGCAAACCGTCCACTCCATGGTGAATCTGGACGGCTACTCGCTGTCAACCATCTGCAATCCCTCAACACTCTACACATACCCCGACAGTCATGTGCACGTTGGAAGTGCGCTAGGAGAGCTGACCACTCGCGAGATCGTGCTGTACTGTCATTACAAGAATCTGCAGTACCAGCCGGGCGTTTCCCTCTTCCTGCGTCCAGAGCCGAGCGTGTATCATCTGATCATGGGTGCTGCAGAAGGGTCGTGGGTAATGCGTAGATCTCGTGGAATCGCTACAGGACGATTGCGACTCCACGCTGCACATTGTGACAGAAACGGTGGGGAAGCTGAAGCAAATGACGGGAACGACAGCGTGCAAGCTGTGTGGGAAGTGGGTGTGTGGGGAGGGAGTGAGAGACAGACCTACAGCCAACGAGTACTGTGGACGTTGTTCCTTCCTTCGCAAGGAGGACGGGAGTCATCTCTTGACAGGATTGCGTCTTTGTTTCCATCAAACAGTGCACTCTACATCGATATGATACACCCGCTTTCTCTGAAGCCACGGAAGAAGACTCTCTTGGCTGATGCGGAGGACGCTCTGCACGCGTCGATAGTGAATCCTCGGAAACAGGTCCTCGCTCAACAGCCTCTCCACCGCCTTTCCATTCGACCCCACGTGGACGTTCACCGACAGCTGGTTCGCCTCCGAAAGACGGCTGAGCAGCGCGAACGTCATCATCCTCGCCGCGGACTGCGGAAACGGCTTCACGTCCAGCTCCACCGACCGCGTCTTCTCGTCCACGCGCTTTCGCCAGGCGTACGCCTTCCAATAGGCCTCGATGACGCGGCGCGCCTCCTCGTAGTTCTTCTCCTTCAGCACCGCCGTGACGATGTCCTTTCTACCCATCACTCCTTCTCTCGACAGACACTCCTGGCTCGTTAGGTACACCTGCTTGCTGATCAAGCGATTCTCGAGGGCTTCAAACCGCCGCTTCCAATCTCCGCGGTTCTCGTACAGCTAGGTGTCACTCCGTCTCATTGCCCCCACCTCGCACAACTCAAAGAACACAAAGGGCAGAGGTTTCATTCCCTTGCTGACCATCTCCGCGTACAACGCTTCCGCGCCCTCCTTCTTCTTCACATGACACATGCTGCGGATCAGCGCGGAGTAGCCGTGGACAAACAGCTGCACGGGCTCCTTCGCAAACTCGCGCTCCTTCGCCAGGTCCTGCAGGCGCCTGCAGAAGCGAAGACACTCCTCATCGTACCCGCCCTCGGAGAGACCCTCCAGCAGGATGTTGTTCACCGAGTTCGAGAGAACGCCCTTGTCCAAGTACTCCTTCACCAGGCGGATGCCCGAGTAGTAATCGCCGCAGGACAGCAGAGCGCGGGCGTACTCGGCCTTGAACACGCAGTCCTCCCGCATCTCGGTGGGCGCTTCTTCGTAAATGGCATCAATGGTGCGGTTGTCCTTCTTGAGCATGCACGAGCGAATGAGCAGCTCGATGGATTTCTCGGATAGTGGAGGAAGCTACAGGAAAACAGAAAGCAAGCGGGGTACATTTCCGTTCTCCCTATAGGCTGAAAACAGCGAGAGGGCGAATGTGGGCTGCTTTCGGCGAAAACAGACTTCAATTAGCGAGTTAAAGTCCTAACCATCACGCAAGGGAAGAAGGGGAACAGAGGGAGAGATGGAGGAGGGGGCGTGAATCATGCTGGAAACGGCTTCTTGGAACTGGCGGATCTTCGAAGACGGGGACAGGGCTATCGAGCAGCGCTGATCTGAAATGGGGGGAGCCGTTTTCGTAGAGTAACTGTACAATTGATTCCTGCCACTGAATAACAGGCAAGGGAGTGAGCTGGAGTGGATTCTGCCACTAGGGGTCACATCCACTTCAAAATGACTCACAATAGGGCAGTATTGTGGAGGAAAGATACTCCCTTCCTCTGAACAAGACGGGAAACCCGGATCATGATTCACACAACAGCAGGAGAATTGGGTTTGGAGAAGAGGAGGTGAGTTGAACGAGGAAGAGACAACTCGAAGAGAAGGGAAATGAGAGAGCACACAGACCACAACAATTCGGATGCATCGTCCCTTAGGATGGAGTTGGATATGTGTGAATCTGTTCTCGATCATCCGCTATAGTCTATTTCTATCGATGAGGAAGTGAACCCTCACCCCCTTTCCTCTTCATCCGCAATTCACTCCTCAGTCTTTTCTTGTCTCTTCTCTGTAATACACTATGAAGATTCTGTTTATCAACACGAGAGAGGTGGTGGAAGTGGATTTGTATGGGTGTGCCACAGTAAACCGAGGGAGTGTATTCATGACAATAGGTCGGAGACATCATTTCAGTTCTTTCTCAACGCACGAAGCATGAACAGAACAGCATCACGTTGGTATGGTTGGGAGAGGGTCTTTTCATATGTAGATACTCGCATCCAAGAAGTTGAAGCCGGAAGAGCCGTTGAGCACATATAGAATCACAGAGCAGAGCAAGCTAATCGCTATCTACACAGTACGCTTCTCCCTCTTCCTTCACGCAACAGAAGCCAGTGGAAAACGCACATGCTGCAAAGGAGAAGACGGAAGAAACAAACGATGTGGTCAAGCCCATTGTGCAGGAGCCGTCGCACTCCCATTCGCAAGCACAGCAAACAAATGCAACTGCTTCTTCATCCTCTCTATCCCTTGAGGATGAAGCCTATGTGAAGCGATTGCTCGCGCGACCCGATGTTCACAAATCGCTCGTGGTGTACCGTCACTATCCGTTTCGTATAAGCGAGTTGCTGGAAGCCCTGGAGAAGTATAATTCTCGGGCCTACGAAGTGCTATTCGTCGTGTCTGAATAAGGAGTAGATTATTCGCAATAACAATTCCCTGTTAGTGGATGCGATTATGGAAATACCGCTGAATGAGGAAGTGGCGCCGTTACTGTACTCCCTCTTGCTCATGTATAGACGTAGTAACCCAAATGGAGGATTGAGCGAGCAGGATGAAGTGAGTATCGCTAACGTACTCTTGTCTTTCCTCGTTTATCATAGTTGATGTCGCTAGGGTTTAGTCGCCAGGATAGCGTTGCTGCGTACGTTGCTTGCGACAAGGATGTGGATGCGGCCGCCAATTTCCTGTTGTCGCACCTGTAATCTCCTTGTTTCTTGAACCAAACACACCATTCCAGCTCTTTCTTACTATACAACATCTGCTTCATTCTATCTTCATAACGACGGTGCTGGATATCTCCAGCAATAACTCCCGTTCCGAGACCAAGACCGAGCGCGAGAGACGGCATCCAGAAGCGTTGCATCAGGAAGGGGTCTCTTCTCACAGCCGCGATCATGCTCAATGCAATGAGGGAGAGAGATCCATAAACGAGCTCCTTACAGACGTAAACACTCCAGGGTGCTCGCTCCACGACACTGCGGAAGCGTGGTGACTGCGAATCCCTAGTACTCATAGGCCAGCGATAAAGGGAGAAGGAAACTTCCCAAGGAGAGTATTAGTGCGATTCCGTTTGTTGCAGATGAGTTTGCAATACTAGCTGTGACGCCTCTCTTGTGAATACGCGAATCCCCTCGAACAAACAACCGTTACTTAGAAAGCACCTTATACCCCACAAAAGCAGAGAGGAAGACGATGAAGGCGAAAAGGATTGCAAGGACGTACTGGTTCTTCTTCTTTTCCTCCACCACTGCCGTCACTTCCGCACGAGGCGCAATCTCCTCCTTCGGAGCAAAGTGCTTCTTCTCCTTTCTTCTCTTTCTCAGGGTGTTCTTCTTCTCAACCACCTCCACCTTCTTCTCCTTTTCCACCTTCTCTACCTTCTTCTCCTCCTTCTCTTCCATTCTTCTCTTCTCCTCCATCTTTCTCATCTCCTCTTCAGCGATTCTCCACTCCTCGTCCTCCTTTCTCTTTCTCTCCTCCTCTTCCTTTCTTCTTCTCTCCTCTTCCTCCTCCTCTCTCTTCCATTCCTCTTCCTGTTCTCTCTTTCTTCTCTCCAACTCCTCCTTTCTCTTTCTCTCCTCCTCGCGTCTGATTCTCGCTAGATCCTGCTCAATTCGCTTTCTCAGCTCCTCCTCTCTCTTCTTCTTCTCTTCCGCCTGCTTTCTTCGCTCCTCTCTCTCCTTCTCCTCCTTCTCCTTCTTCGCTCTGTCCTCCTCTTCCTTCTTCAGCTTCTCTTCCTCCTCCTTCAGCTTCTCCTCTTCTCTCTTCAGTCTCTCTTCTTCTTCCTTCAGCTTCTCCTCCTCCGTCTTCAGTCTTTCTTCCTCCTCCTTCTTGCGCTCTTCCTCTTCCTCCTTCCTCTTACGTTCTTCCTCTTCCTTTGCCTTCTTCTCTTCCTCTTCCTTCTTCAGTCTTTCTTCCTCTTCCTTCTTCGCCTTCTCTTCTTCTTCCTTTCTCAATCTCTCTTCCTCCTCTCTCTTCAATCTCTCCTCCTCCTCCGCCGCCTCCTTCATCATCGTGTCCACTTCCGACGCCGTCACACCCGGCATCGACTGGATGACTACGACTCAAGCGCACCACCTTCCCCTACACGTCTGCATGCGCTCAGAGCGGAAGGCGGTCAGCACCTTCAGACCGAGCTGGCAACCGTGAATGGCGAAACGGAGCAGACTGTTCACAATCTCCTTACGCTGGTTCGTGTCAAACATCGTGGGAGAAAGCGTGTCCTCAGGACGCAAACCCATCTGCTCGCAACTACGGGCAAAGATGGTGATATTGTCTCTTCCCAGGAAGGACCCCTTCTCTACGCCTCACGCGCCGCTCAAATCCACTACGTGCGTTTGTGTGATACTCACCAATCGTAATACTGGGAAGGTGGTCCTTCACAATGTCACAGAGTATCTACATAACACGGAAACACGCGGCCATACAATTCCGTCACACAGAGAATCCACCAAATCGCTGGACACCTCCTTGTTGGCCAGAGCCGACAGCCAGGTTGCCAGTTCACCGCTCAGGTACTACTCTTCAAGCCCGACGTCATCCACTACGTCGTATTCCTCTTCCTGGAAGCGGAGACGCTCTTCCGATAATGAGCGTTCTCTTCCCTCTCCCGTCTTCAGGAGACGGCCCGACGAAGTGGCTGG
>ERZ780157.1585-NODE-1585-length-24242-cov-3.143341_pt1 | contig 24242 bp, 34 predicted proteins | sample MGYA00511169_ERZ780157 | MGnify/ENA primary metagenome ERZ780157 (study PRJEB29588, sample SAMEA1965149) | human gut metagenome | biome: human gut; feature: human-associated habitat; material: faeces | place: Denmark | collected 2008/2010 ... | reverse complement strand
GAACGTGCTGTCGAAGAAGATGTACAACGACCTCGTTCGTCAGGGACTGATTTGACGTGTTTGTTGCGAACAAACAGAGGAATTGTCCGTCTGGCGATAGAGCGTCACGGCAATATAGAACAGTCCCGCGAGGATGGCGTACATGAAGATGATGATGCCCACGATCTTCACGTCGTCGCGGATCGTCCACTGATACTCCTCCTCCGTCTTCTCCTCCGTCTTCTCAGGCTCCGCCTGCTCAGACAGCGCCTTGATGTCTGCCTGCAGCTCTTCCGGCATCGCCTCGACAACTGATGCGTCACTTCCACGCGCATGACTTACATGCCTTCAGACGCTCCGAGTGAACCAGGGCGATGGGCTTGAGTCCGTACTTTATGCCGACGAGGGCAAAGCGGAGGACGGCGTTCACGATGAGCTTTCTCTACCCGTGAGCGACTTCGGCAATGCCCACGTTCTTGTTCTCAAACATGGAGACGGTCAAACACTCGTTCTTGTCGATGCCCATCTGCTGACACGCGCGGGAAAAGACGGCGATGTTGTCCTTCGCGAAGAACGATCCCTTTTCTGCGAATAATCACCAAACCAGGGACACAGTACCGGCGTTCTCATGGAAGGGCTCCATCTTCACGTCGGGAAGACAGTTCTTCACAATTGTGCAGAGGACCTACGATTCATCGCAAAACGCATAATCCACGATTCCATCTTCCAGCGAATCGACCAAATCGTTGCTCACTTCTCTTCCCAAAAGACCGGAGAGCCATCCGCTCAACTCATGGGAAAGGAACTAGGCATCACGCAGTGTTTGGAACAGCGGTACATCGTATTCCTCCTCGATGAACTGGATGCGGTCTTCGTCCAAAGATCGGTGGCTGTCGCTGTTGCTCTTCAGCACTCTTCCAGAAGAGGTGTTGGGCGCGCTCGGTGTCTGTTCCATTCGGTATTCAAAGGGAGAAAACAAGTGTGGCAAACAAACAGGGAAAGACAGGCGGTTATGCCTCGATCTGACTAGTACCGAACAAGATTTTAAGCTTCTTCTCTACCGTCAGTTTCTTTCTGCTAATGACCATTTGATACGGCGGGAAGGAGTACGAGAAGCAACTGTTGTGAATGCCAACCTTTTCGTCATTCTTCTTCATTGCAAAGTGCAGCATCGCGTCATAATAGACATTGCTCCGAATCGCCACCTCGTGCGCCGTAAACTTGATAGCTCTAAAAGCTACTTCTTGCGCGCTGCCCAGAGGGAACAGTTTCGCGCGGAACCAGCAGGACCCGTAATTGGGGTCGGAGTACACACACTTGTTCACGATGGCGCTGTAGTCGCGCGCACTCATGATCGCGGAGAGGAAACAGGGATTGTTGCTGCGCCCGAACAGCAGCAGCTCGTTGCTCGTGATCATCGACAGACGAATCGCCTAGCCCTCACACACCACGTCCACACCCACCTCGATGAAGCTGTCGCCGTATTGCGGCGTGAAGTACACGGCGAAGTTCAGACAGCGCTGCGCGTTCAGCGGGTTGAAGTGCTTGCTGATGGGGTTCAGGAACACGCGCGCGCCCTCGCACCACACCTCGCCCGACTTGGCGACGTAGAAAAGCGCGACGTAGAAGATCTGAAGCGCGATGGTGGAGCCGTACAGTCTACAGTGATGAGAGGACGCGACACGCTACTGGTGGGACAGTTGGATCACCGACGACCAGAGCCGTCCCGCGGAGGAGTGGTGCTTCAGCGCGCTGAGGTTCAGCGACAGCGCCTCCAGGTAGCGACTCTCGCGCAGGAGCTGCTGAATGCGCTCCAGCACCAGCTTCCACTCGTCGGGGAAGCGGATCATGTTGCGTTCGATCACCACGCCTGTGGTCTGCACGTCGCCGATGAAGTCCAGGATGCGCGCCAGCTCCAGACACACGGCGTGGATGTTGCGCTCCGGCGCGATCTCCGTGCTGCGCACCAGGCACTAGACTTCACACGACATCACCACCTCCACCTTGATCGCCGACTTGCGACGCCCCGCCAGCGCGAGCACACGCCCCGCCAGCAGCCACACCTTCCACTTGTAGTCGTGCGAGCAGAGCAGCACGCAGTCGCGCAGGTAGTGGAAGCACACGACGATCATCTGCGGGTAGTGGCGACAGTAGTCCAGCAGGTAGCGCTTCTTCAGACGGGTCCAGAGGCGGATGTGCGTGAAGGAGCGGAGCTGCGCCTGCGCGGCGATGTAGAAGACCTTCCACTTGAGGTCGTCCGCGAGGCAGAGCAGCGCCTGGTTCAGATGTGCCTCGAGGTCGCGGTTGTAGGGTCGCGAGGCGATGTCGCCCAGCTTCCAGAAGATGGTGTGGTTCTGCTCGAGGACGGAGAAGGTGAAGAACCAGATGGGCCCGTGCTTGGTCAGCTTCGACAGACTGTCCTTCAGCAGCGTCAGACCGCGCTGGTAGTCCTCCGTCTTGAACACGAAGCGAATGTAGTCGAGCGTGACGCCGCCCTGCGTGAAGAGGTTGTGGTGGATCAGACTGGTGAAGAGGTCGGAGGCCTTGTAGCCGTAGCCCAGCTTCGCCACCGACACCGCCGCCTCCACGATGTTCTTCACACACCGCTTGCTGTTCATGTCCAGGAACGCCTCCGCGCACTCGATCACGCCGTCCACGTTGCGCAGACGCTCCTCCACCTTCACGCGCTTCTCCAGCAGCGCCTCGTTGCTGGGGAGGTGCGACAGCCCGCGCAAAATCACAGTTCTACAGTACTCGATGTTGCCCTGCTCGATCTCGAACCGGCTCCACTCGATCCACACCAACTCGCAGTTGGGAAACTGACGGCTGATTCGCTCCATCTCCGCGCGCGCCTTCTTCGCGTGGACGTTCTTCCTCCGCACCGCCATGTCGATCTTTTGCTTCACTACATTATACGATGGCATGCCCTTGCAGATGGCCTGCGCGCTCGGGTTTGACATTCCTCGTTTGGGAACCTCATTATACCCAGGAGAGCAAAAGTCGCGCGAGTACGCCGGACGAGAGGGGTACGGGTAGCGCATGGGAGGCTGCTGTCTTGGAAGCGGGGACGGGTGCGGGTAGGGAGGAAGATAGGAGGGGTGCAAACGACCATCAGAGAAATCGGGAGTCATTGGAGGCGATTGGAGGGAAGAACGGAGTGGTATACTCGGATATTCCTCGTATAACGCGTGCTCTGAAGAAAATGAGTGAGTGAGGGGTCTTTCTGGCTGATACTGAAAATAGGAGAGATCCATGTCGGATGGATCCATGTGGTAGCCTAGAGTGGGTCTTGCCATGGAGTATCCCCTGTTTTGGGGACGATAGCAAGAGCCTACGCGTCACGACCCACACAAAGCGCAACTCGAGGGGTAGTCGCTATAGAGGGACGGCGCGTCTGGAAAGTACTGGAACTGATTACCCGGAACGGGGCCATCCGGGATGGGATTGCCGCTCATATTCCTAGGGTCGCAACGAGCGCCAGGCGCGTACATGCTCGTAGCGGGGCGCAAGTACGCGTTCCATTCCGCATTATCCTACGATGAAGAGGAGGGGACAGACCTACGGGCGGATAGTTGCTATTCCGTTGCTGATAATACGGGGGGTTCGCACTCATACTGGGCACTTGGCTGTTATAGGAATCTGCATCACGGTTAGAGGAAGAGAGATTGTCAATCCCTTACATGGTTCGCCGTAGGGTGTGTACATGCCACGGTTGCGCTATGGGATCAAAGGAAGGTGCGAGCACATCTACAGAAGATGAACGATGCATCGCGCTTTCTCGCTATCCTTTCGTAGGGGATGAGTAGGGACTTCTGAAAAGGATGGTAGCCACCTTCCACACGGAGAAATGACGGGTATTTGCCAGTGGCATAAGGAATGACGGAATTCGAGCCGATTTCGCGCATTCTTTGTGCGCTTGATAGTTGGCGTATAGAAGGGATAGCGCATGCTTCATAGGATGGGCGCGACTGACAGAGACGATTCGGAAGAGTACAGCCTGTGGAAGCGCTTCCAGCGCGTTTTACTCACAGCCGTGTCCAAACGCTTCTCCTGCTATGTTATGTGGCATATTGATTTCCTTCCGTTACACATAGATCCTTCGTTTTCCTGATCACTCTCTCCTGCGTGCTTTCGGGAATGGCGCTCGTGGTGCGGATGTACTCGCGAGAGACGTCGCTGACGAGCACGGACTATTGCTCCAGGACGTACAGAAACAACATCGGACATCGCTCCTACAGCGACAGTCTGTGCTACCCCGTTATCGACGCGGTGTACATTTGGACAAATCGCAGCGACCCCGCCTGGCTGAAGAGGAGACGGAGCTATCGCCACTTTGAAACGGAGAAGACGGAGGAGGATCCGTCGGCCAACCGGGTGCGGGACGACGAGGATCTGAAGTACTCGCTCCGGTCGCTGGAGAAGAATGCGCCCTGGATTCACAAGGTGTTCATCGTCACGGACGGTCAGACGCCCGCGTGGCTGAACACGCGACACCCCAAGGTCGAAGTGGTGCAGCACAGCCAGATCTTCACCGATCCTTCTGTTCTGCCCACCTTCTCGACTTCCTCTATCGAGCTGAACTTGCATCACATCCCTGGACTGTCGGAATCCTTCATTTACCTGAAGGACAACATGCTCTTCGGACAGCCCGTGTACCCGTACCACTTCTACACGATCGAGAACGGCAACATCCTCTACTACTCGTGGAACGTTCCGGACTGCAGCGACGGGTGTAGGTTCCCTCCATTTCGCTCATCGCTAGGCTCCTACTCCCAGCTGGGCGACGGCACGTGCGATCGGCAGTGCTATACCGAGAGGTGTCAGTACGACTTTGGCGACTGCAAGAACGAGCCGATGGAGGAGATGATCGAGCGCATTACCCCGACGACGAAGAAACCCTCATCAACGAAGGATCGGTGCAACGAGGGGTGTCCTTTTCTGTGGATCGGTGACGGCTCGTGCGACAGGATGTGCAATGTCGAAGAATGCGGCTTCGACGCGTACGACTGCATGAAGGACGAAAGCGACTTGTTCGACTCCGTCTTCGTTCGCTTCGTGTGTCTCTCCACCTCCCTCGACACCCACCCCGTCTTCGACTTCCTCCGCGCCTCGTTCCCCAGTCACGCCTCGCCCACCAGCGACACGCTGTGTCTGTCCCGTGTGATCGTCCCCGCGGAAGGGAGTTTCATTTCTCTGAACCTGAAGGACCTGACCCGTCTCGGGTACAAGGTGGAATCGATCGAGATTCTGAACGACGGTGTGTGTGGCGATGGCGACTGACGCGTAGAGAACGTGTATTCCTCGATCTACCACTCCTTCCTGAAGGAACTGATCGTCGTGTGGACGGTGGAAGCCAGGAAGAAGGGAGCCACCTTCGCTCTGAATTGTGTGATCCACGGGACGGTTCGCCAGCTGTGAGAGAGTGATGTGTAGAAGAACCACGAAGAACAGTTGTTCTTCCTGCAAGTCATTCGCGTGGATTTCAGCTCGCTCTCGCCCTACTCGCAGCTCGCGCAATTCCGCTACACGCCCGAAGATGCCTCGCGCTCTGACCAGGAGATTCTGATGCAGAAGGATGACGTCGAAGTGTGCGCCTTGTGGGATACCGCAATTCTTTCAACCGACGCGCTCTTCCTCCTCAGCGCCAATCAAACGCGTCTCTTCTTCACGGACGACGCACACAGCACCACGGAATGCACGTTGGAATCCGGCTGTGAGAAACGCCTCCTGCCCGCAGCCGCGCCGTTCGACTACGAGGGCGATCTCGCTCAGCTGACGAGCGCGCAGCCAGCGTACGCGGTCCATCACACCATCACCATCGGGAAGAAGCAGGAGGTGGAGGCAGCGATTCGCGGACTGGGGTTGACGCACCGCTACCGGCGCGTGTGCTACGAAGCGTTCCTGCGTCAGGCGGAGCGCAACGGGTTTGTGCGGAGCGACCACATTGCGGTGGAGACGGTGCCGTTCGTTGTGGCATCCCCCCTTTTCGAGGACGCGCACTCCTACGGGTCGCGTTTGTTCCTGAGCGAGGACCACACGAGTTACTTCACGCCGTACGACGAGCTGATTTCGGGCGTGATCCACACGGAGAACCGACTCTTCTTCACGCAGCCCATTCAGCGCCAGATCGTGTGTCGCGTGAACACGACGTGGTTCGAGTCGAACGCGTACTACAAGGAACGAATGGCGAACCACACGCAGGAGGAGAACGGTGTGTTGGTGGTGGACCGAGCGGGCGTGAAGGAGTTGCGTTACAACATCACCATGCTGGACATGCCACTGGAGACGACCCTGCGCATCCGCGTGCCGAGAGAGGTGGTCATGGCGCGTCTGGAGGGTATGTGTCACTACGAGAAGAAGGAGGCGGTGGTGGATCGGTCGACCTTCCTCTCGCTCCTCCAGAACCATCTGGACGCGGTGGATTTGTCCTCCGCCTCCACCAAGCAGCTCCTTCGGGAGTACTTCAACGTCACTTCTATTGAGGATCTTCACGTGTTCTTGTCTGGCTTGGTGGAGGCGCGTGAGTCTGGTCTGGCGGAAGAAGAGTCGTTGAATGGAGCGGAAGAACAGTCGTTCAATAGAACACAAGCACACCCGTTCATTGAAACAGAACCCCACCCATCAAATCAAACGGCCGCGCGTCGCCTGTCCAGCATCGACGAGGAGACGGTGATCGCCACGAACTACCTTCTCGTGAAGACGTACGGCAAGCAGGACCGCAAGGTGCCCGCCTCTGTACCGCACTTCCTCAACCGCTCGGTGCTGGCGAAGCTGGAGAAGGAGTTCGCAGAGCCCATTCAGCGCACGCTCGCGCACCGCTTTCCGCGGGGCAGCGATCTGAACTTCGCGTTTCTGTACTACTGGTTCGTGTACAACGAGGAGACGCGACGCGGCGAGGCGTACTACGATTCGCTGTGGTCCAAGTTCCTCGACACGGATCACGACGGCGTGCTGAACGAGAACGAGCTGCGAACCCTCGCCGCCATTCTTCACGGCGACAACGTGAGCGAGGAGTGTGTGTGTGGTCGCGGAGTCACGTGTAGCAGCATCCAATCCCTGCTGGACTGCATGGTGCCCGAGGAGGAGAGCACGGAGCACCGCCAAACTGCACAATACCGCTACACCACGGTCACCAAGCGACGGTCCGTGATCACCTTCGATCGGTACAAGGCGTGCTCGATGGCGGTGGGCGCTGTGAAGAATCGGTTCCCGTTCAAGCCGCGATTCTCGACGGAGAAGGACGTGTGGGTGAGTTACGTGGAAACGAAGGAGGAAGAGACGGCGCTGAAGCAGTTGAATGATGCGCGGAGAAGACACGCTAGATTCATTTCGCTGAAGGATGAGGAGGGTGTTGCGACGGAGAAGGTGCAGAGAGAGGTACACCTCTTCTTTGAGTCGCTGTTCCCGATTCCGTCACAGTTTGAAATCGAGGAGGGATCGGTGACAAATGCGGAGGAGGAACCGAAAACGAAGCCGTTGTGGGTGTTGGCTCTTGTTCTTTTAGTCGTGGGAGGTGTAATTGTATACTGTTTTTGTCGTGTTTGGTTTCAACCCTTAGGGCCTTCACCCTCCATTCGAATACATGAGAGTCCCTTTCTGTTGTTTATACAACGCATCTGCTCTCCTCATTTCGGTAATCCTCACTTCCATTGGATATCAAACAAATACATGACTTATACGTGATCCGCATCCGCACTCTTCAAAACGTTCATAAGCTCGTCATGAATGTGTCCATTGGTGACAAGAATGTCAGTTATGTACAAATTGTAATCATCCCCTCGCGTGCTGCCAGCGCGACCTCCAGCCTCCTGAACCAGCAGACATCCAGCCGCGATATCCCACTACGTCTCAACATGGGTTCTCTCACTCACAGCATGAAGACCCAGCTCCCAGTAACCAGACAGACGACCCGCAGCCACCCATGCCAGACTTATAGAGACGCAAGCGATGTTTCGGATACTACACTCGACAATGGAAAGAAAGAATACTTCAACGCGTACTCACTCACTGCCTCCACACCACGCAACACCGCCTTGCGCACAGGAGCCACGTAGTTCGTCGCAAATCCCAGAAGACTGTCGTGAAGGGTCAAATCGTTGCGGACATGAATGGGCTGGCCGTTCAAGAACGCGCCGTGGCCCTTGATGCACGTGAACATCTCGTTGTGGCAGGGATCAAAGATCACGCCAATCGTGGGAATCGACTAGGAAGTCAAGAAGAGAGTGTGCCTTGACCTTGTGGATGATGCAAATCGATATGGCACAGAAAGGAAGGGAGTACACGAAGTTGGTTGTTCCATCCAGAGGATCAGCAACCCACAGCCACTCCTTATCTTTCATGCTGTCGAGTACCTAGAAGTCACTAATCATTCTACAATCCAACCGCACTGTCCTTTCCCCATTCCACAAACTCCTGACCATAAAGAGCGTGAGTCGGGTACTTCTCCTTCATAAATCTACACAGATCATATCCGTATCCAAAGCTGCACTCTTTGATCATGATCTGGTTCACATCGTCGGAGACTCTCGCAAGATCGTGGAAAGTGACCTTCGTTTTCATAACGCCAGTGTGGATCCTTACCAGCGCTGGGTTGCGGTTATGTCCGTAGTTGTCCATGGTGTTCTTGCCACACTTCCTCGCAATCTCCTGTACGTCCTCACAAAGCTGGTTAAGATCTACATATGAGATGCCATATCCGAATAAGAAGTTACAATCCTCCATAACGCTTTGCATCTGATAACTGTCAGTGATAGCAAGACGGCGCTTTGGCTTTGTGGGCATTTCATGGATAGGTGACGCTGGAAATAGTGCTATTCACATCCTCCCTCAACATAATAACGGTTTCATGAATTGTGACTACGAACAAATACACGACTCCAGATTGTATCTCACAAAGACTAGTTCGCAATGTGATCCGCATCCGCACTCTTCAAAATGTTCAGCACCTCGTCGTGAATATGTCCATTCGTAGCGAGCGTGTCAAACACGTACAGGTTGTAGTCCTCTCCACGCGTGCTGCCAGCGCGACCTCCAGCCTCCTGAACCAGCAGACATCCTGCCGCCACGTCCCACTATACATCAGCACACATCATCTCGCCCACAGGATGAAGACCCAGTTCCCAGTAGCCAGACAGACGACCCGCAGCCACCCACGACAGATTCAGAGAAGCGCAAGCGACGTTGCGAATGCTACGCTCAACAGCGAAGAGAAAGAGTACTTCAACGCGTACTCGCTAATCGCCTCCACGCCACGCAGCATCGCCTTGCGCACTGGTTCCACATAGTTCGTGGCGAAACCAAGGAGACTGTCGTGAAGCGTGCGATCCTCGCGAACATGAATGGGCTGACAGTTCAAGAACGCACCGTGACCCTTGATGCACGTGAACATCTCATCACGATAGGGGTCGAGAATCACGCCAATCGTAGGAATCGACTAGGAAATGAAGAATGGAGCACGATTCGACCTTGTGGGCAATGCAAATCGACACGGTACTGAGAGGAAGAGAGTACACGAAGTTGGTCGTTCCGTCCAGAGGATCAGCGATCCACACCCACTCCTTGTCAAGCACGTTATCCAGTGCCTAGACATCACCAATCGCTCCTAAAATCACCTCCTTATCCTTTCCCCACTCCACATCCTCCTCGCCGAGAAGAGCGTGCGTCGGGTACTTCTCCTGCATAAACCTACACAAATCACAGCGATATCCAAATACACACTCTCTGATCATCTTCTGGTTCTCAACATCCACCTTCGTCACAAGATCCTGGAAAGTGACCTTCGTCTTCATAACTCCGGTGTCTAGTCCTTAGCGACGGTGTGTGCAACTCACGTCCGTAATTCTTCATTATGTTCTCGCCACACTTCCTCGCAATCGCCTGCACGTCCTCGCAGAGCTGTTTAAGATCTACGCGTGAGATGGTATGTCTAAGTAAGAAGCTACAATCTTCCATAGTTCGTCGTTTGTGATCACTCTCAGTGAAAAGCAAGACGGCGCTTTGGCTCCTCGGGCGTTTCATCGAGAGAAGATTCGGAAGGAAAGAGCGAATCTCGGAGAAAAGCGCATTCTATTATTCCCATTCATTCTACAAATCGTTCATCATGGACAGTACATTACAGAAGAGCAAGAAAGCGTTCATTACCGCATCGTCCGTGCCGCTCTGTCAAATTAACGCATAGCGTTATTTGCTTTCTCGTCGCCGTAGCTTGGCTCGTGATCAATCCCGTTCTTTCCATTTCCGGAGGATTCAAACCACTTTCAACGATCAAGGTGGAGGACAAGAACATCCCCATGGGACTCGCTGTCGATTTCGATGAGAGTGCAGTCCGTTCTTCGGTTTTGAGGTGAGGTGTAGATCAACTACGCGAGCGACATGCAAAACAAGCTCTGTGAAGTGGACGCTGACGATATCGAAGGCAAGATTGGCGTCATTCGGTCCCTCTTTGAAGAATTGGGAATGAGCTTTGAAACGTATTATGCGGATAAGCCGTTTGCGTCCAATAAGCATCTGACGAATCTGGATAATGCGCCCTCCCTCTTGTTTGGTGTGTGGCATCCCAAGCAATCTGCCGTGAGTCCCGTAATGCTCATTCGTTATGGCTAACCGAATAGACCTCCATCCTTCTTTCCACAGAACTGAACTACAACGCCACGGTGAATGAAAAGGCGAGTGGTTACGACAGCGACTGTGGCTATTCGATGCCGTCTTCTCTCATCGTGTTGCTCAGTACGGTGAAGAGCATGCAGACCGCTGCTCGCGTGAATCACGATGTGGTCGTTGCTGTCCACATAAACAAGTACGCTGCCTCACAGAACGGCATCGTGAGCAAGCTGAACACGGAGTACCTTCTTCAGCACATCAGCATGCCTCTCTTCAATCTTCATCTTGAATTCCCTGGAGTGACGATTCCGCTCAGTTCCGTGCTGGACGGATTTGAGTTCCGTTTTATGGGTCTTGGGAGAAACGCGAATCTCGATTTCCTCGCTGTTCTCCTCGATAAGGTTCCGATGGCTGATTTCCAAAAGTAGTTCCCATTTCCGCGCTCCCAATCCTAGACAAGTCAATCCCTTCCTATTCTACTTCCGGAGCATTGGAAACCTTGCGGTCACTCGCTCTCTCCCCATTCACGCCATTTCCTTGCAGTGGGCGTTTCATTCACTCCGTTGATCGTAGGCACCAGATTCCCGCGGTAACGCTGAAGGCGCACACTGCCGTCGCCACACTAAACGACCGCACGCTGCAGGGACGACATGCTGTGTGGAGGAAGTGCATGTCGTCGCTCCAGAATGCCATCGAGATTGCTGGAGCGTGCGAAGAGCGCATTCAGCGAAACGACAACGTGTATCTGCCCGTGTTCTCCCAGTCCCGCGGTTATCAGTACATCCGCAAGAGCGACGTGTATCTTCCCGCCCTTCTCCTGATTCTCGCTCTCGTTCTTCTTCTCATCGGCACTGTGCGTTCAGTGGTTCATGATGATCCATAGAACCAGTTCACGCTGCCGAAGCGCATCGGTCTGATCTACATCGGCGTCACGGCGTTGGTGCAGGGCGGCTACACTGTGCTTGCGGGCATGGTGGGCGTGTCGGAAGAACGCGGCGAAGTGAGCAACGGTCTGGCGGTGTTCATCGTCTATGTGATTCGTGGGCGAAGGAGGAGGCGATGACGTGTAGTGTATTCGACGTGGTGCTTGTACCGGTTGTGCTATAACAACATTCTGATTACCTACAACTACTGTACGGAGGAGGAGTACAAGAAGGAGGTGTTCTCGGCGTGCGGCGTGGTGACGGTCGTGCTCTCCCTCGCCTATTGCATGACCAACCCCTATATGGTGCTCCTCACGGTGGGCGCTTTCACCGCGCTCGTCTTCGCCGTGTACGCCACGCACACGCAGAAGTGGGAGTGTGGAGAGAGTGTTATGGCGTAGTGCTCGCTATCTGCTGCTCGTCCTTTACTCGCTGTTGCTCTCCGTTCCCTTCATGCTCATGTTCTCCACGCCCTGTGTGCCTTGTGGCGACTGTTGACGTGTAGTTGGCGAGTGGTGTGTCGGCGTGATGTTCCTCACGCGGTCCGATCCGCTGTACGCGTTTTATCTTCTTGTGGTCGTTGTGGCGGATCACGCCATTCTCCACTACATCAACGGAATGACGTTGGTGAAGCTGGACGACGAGGACGTGAAGGAGAAGTCTGATTAGTTGGTTTGGATGTTTTCCACAAACACGTCACTTCATTCGCTGAAACTGTCCTGTTCGACTCATATACACACGCACCACGATAATGACCACAGCCAGAAGGAGAAGAAGGACGCAACTCCAAACAATCACGCCATCTCCGTGGCAACGCGCTTCGTCCACCAGCAACACGCCCTTATGGTCCTCGCCTCCACACTTCACCGTCGTGCTTCCCCACTTCCCGCTCACCACGTCGCTGCACTTCGCCTCACAGCTCTCTCCCCACAACAGCGGCGCGTGGTTGGTCACATTGCAGTGAATCGCCCTCACTTCGAGCGTTATCACGACCGTCGCTGTCTCCTTCCCATTGCGAGCCGTTATCGTGACTGGAGTGGCTACCACCGGCTTCAACGCCCTTCCAGAAATCGCGCCCGTTTTTGTATCGACATTCAGCCCCGTGATGTTGGACGACGCCGTGAAGAACTCCACAAAACCCTCGTACGACGGCGCGTCGATCTCGAACGAGTCCATCTCCACCACGAACTCCGGCTTCTTGTAATGCAGACCCAGAATGGCTCTGTCCACACAGAGACGCTCCTCTCTTTCCAGCACGCCGTTATGGCAACGACGCTGAATGTGACCCATTTCGCGAGCGGAGCACTTGGTGCAGGAGTACTCGTTCTCATAAATCGCGGGGAAACCGCCTTCTCTCTGACAGTACGCTCCCGCGGGCGTCTTGTAGAAGTAGTCAAATCCGTAGAACCCCACGTTCGGCGTGCAGTCCACAATCACCCACTTCAGGTACTGGTACCCCGTCAGTCCACCCGCAACCGAAAACAGCGCGGTTTTGGTCACCGTTTCGTTGTCCCGCTGATCCAGCAGGACGTAGGGATCATTCTCCTGCAGCGACGAACGACCGTACAGTCGCCACGACAGCGTCGCCGCGCTCGTGGGCGTGATGGAGTACGCGTTGAAGCGGTTGCCGTGCGTGGTGGGCGACGACCAGGCAAAGAACACGGGCTTCTGGCTGTAGTCGGGCACGACGACTGTTTCAGGGTTCTCGTCGAGGAGATATCGCGCCTTGCCCTGCTTCAGCGCGGAGGACTTCACGATCGGATACAGTGGGTGGATGTGACCAGCTAACGAGTAACTGACGGAGAGGCGGAAGTGGGTCAGGTTCGGGTAGGAACACGACACGGCGAACGCCAGCGTTGCTGACGGCGATTCGTTAAAGACGCTGAAAATGCTGTCGCCTCTGGCAACGTACGCGTTGTCGTAGTAGGCGTCGAAGGTGCACTTCGTGTCCACTCGCACAGTCGCCGTCGCGTTCTCCACCAGCATCAGCGGCGCCACCGAACGCACGAAGAAGGACGGTTTCATCGCCAGATCCCTCAGCGCCACGCGCTCCCACTTGGCGTCGTCGAACTCGTTCAGCATCCAGTTCGCCTCCTCCGTCGTGCTCACCGCAAACGCCATCTCCTCCGTCGCCGGCTGGACCGTGGAGAAGAATTCTCTCGCCACGCTCGGTGCCTGCGCGCTTTCACTCACCGAGCCAGAAACAAGCACCATGTCATCCATGCTCACTGAGTACGACGAACCCGCCTCCCAGCCGCTCTTGCTCTGCGAGATGAAGTCGATGGAGAGCCGTCCACGCGGCACGCAGTAGTCGCGGGAATACACCGTGTTGCGCGCAAACGAGGATTCCGACCCGATCAGCACGCGGCCGCCGCTTTCTTCTCTGAAGAGCTGGTACGCGTACTCGTTCGGCGCGTCTTTCACGGCGATGCGAACGCGGATCGGCACCCTGTTGCCCTCGCACTTCAACACGTCACCCACCAGTTGCACCGTCAGCGTTTCGTTCGTGATGCTCACCGCCGTGATGTGGATTTGAAAGTGAAACGCGGGCCACGGCTTCCCGATGAGCGCTCCGGAGGCAGAATCGAGCTTAATCCCGCTCGGAAGAAACGAATTGGAGAAGAAGGAAAAGGCGCCGTTGCGAGGCACCACGGGGTCGATCTCCATGTTGTCGTACCACTGCAGGGAGGGGTACTCCAACGACGAGGCGTTGTACAGGCTGACGCACGACAACTCCACACGACTCAGCGTGGCTTGCTCGTTGCGCACGCGCTGCAGATCCACGATTCGATAGCCGTTGTACGGCTTGTCGTTCACGAACAACACCGGCTTCTCCTGCTTCCGCGCCCACCACTCCACTCGTCTGATCGCCATCAGCTCCACCCACGGCTCGTTCTCCTCCTCGCGCGCAAACACCTTGAACTGGTCCGGCGCGGGAACGATCGCGTTCAGGTCGTTGGCGAGGACGATTCGATTGACCCACTCCTTCCGATCGTCCTTGAACTGAATCTCGATGACGTGGGCGTTTCCTTCTGAACTCGTCGACAGTGTAGTGGCGCCGTTGTCGTCAAACACGTTCCAGGCGTCTTCTCTGAAGCCCGTGCTCGAATAGGTGAAGTCGAATAGACGATTCGCCGTCTCCTTCGTCAGCAGGCGGAGAGAGGTCGAAGAAGCACTCCACACGGTCCGGCGCCGGCGCGATCACGGCTACAGCGATCCAGTTCCTTCCCTCCTTCACTCGCGGCTTCACTCCGCCCTCTCCAATCACTCCAAGTGGGAGAGTGATGCGACGGTACAGCAACGCCTCGTAGCTCTTCGTGGCAAGAGTTGCGTCGGTCAGAACGCCGTCGACGCCACGCCGATATACCTCCTCTCCGTTGAGTGTGATGACACACCCATAGCGAAGACGAATGGAGACCTCGTAGCCCACGAAGGCGGACACGTCCTCCACGTCGAAGAACCGCTTGAACAGCTGGATTTGGTTGGGCGACGACGGAAAGGACGCGATGGTTGCCTCGTTCCAGCCCGACACGCTATCACTTGTCCAATCCGCGGGCACGGAGCCCATGGAGTAGTACCAGCGAGAGGACGGAAGAATGGGCACAACGATGGGCAAGAGAACGGAGTGAGCGAAGCCGAACGCGTCATCGATGCGAAGACGATTCAGCGGGTTGGTCGTGTTCTCGTAAACGAGACGGACATAGAGATACGAGTCTTGGGCCCAGGCGTGCTGCACACTCGTCATCGTGATATTGAGCGTCATTGGAGCAATGCAGAAGCGAGTTGTCTTCTCGGTGACAAGGGAGCCGTCGTCGGACCACAGGAGTTCTCCGGTCTCTTGATTCGTAATTGCAACAGTTTCCTGGCCAACGGAAGCACTTCCATAAGTGCGCGTGACTTCAAGCACCAACTCGTCGCATGGCGTGTGAGAGATAACTGTGGCGTCCAATTCAACGAGCGAAACGGGAGTGTGGGAATCCAATGACAAGGGAACGACATCCTGATCGAGTTTCGTCAGAGATCCCTTGTACAGCATGTTAGAATGAGGGCCTCGCACTTCGATCCAAGATCCAGTGTGCCATCCCCTCTTTTCGCTCCATCTCATACAATCCATTCAGTTCCTACATTGAAAACACTCGAAGTGCGTACTGGTGGGAATGACTCCATGGAATGCAGAATTCAGAGACATGAACACCATTATCAGTCAACGGGGGGCTTTGTGCCACAACAGTATCACCATCAAGTATCTGATATCCTTCCTGGTTTGCCCGCAAGGTATTCTGCTTGACAACCGTGATGGGGATCGCGTCGGGTTGACAGATGGCGGCGGCAAGACCAGCAACTACATGTCATTGTGAATCTGTGTATCGGACCAATGAAGAAAAGGGCACAGGAGCTGATCATTTCTGATTCTTCAAAGACTGTTCATTTCCTCCTCTTCAAACTGAGCGGAAAGCGTACATGCAAAACAAACAGCAAACAACTAATGCAAACTCTTCCCAAACCAGGAGGGTGACACAGAGTCCGCCCTCCCTTCTCCGCTCACAGTGCTGTCATGTACACTCAGCGCGATTTCCTCCTCTTCCTTCGGCCTTCTGCGCACACAAACGCCCTTCTCCAGATTAATCTCGATTTGCGCCAACGCCTGCGAAATGAACAGCTTCCCCTGCACGTCGCAGTACTGCATCATTTGGTTCAAAACGCTCTCCACGTCGAAATCAATGCACAATTGGCAATTCTCTTCTACTCCTCATCCACTCCCACTGTTCTCACCATTCGTCACCAGATAGCGGATCGCGCCAGCGCCATACCCCAAGAACAGGGACAGATGCTTCAACAGTTGCGTTGAAACACCCTCCTCCTCCGGCGTGCTGCGCGTCTGACTCACCTCGCTCCGCGCATCGTCGCTCCAACTGCTGTTGCGCGTGCGGAGATAGGTCGACGGCGAGCACTCCGCGCCCACGCGATGCTCCGACAGCGAGGAATCCACCGACAGCTTGTCGCTCTGTCTGTCCTGCCCCGTCACGTCGTAGGTGCCCGCCAGCCACACGAACTCCTTCAGGCGGTCGAGCATGGAGCACAGCAGCGGCGCCTGCACGTAGATGGGGCTGCGGCTGAACAGCACGCAGTTCATCAGGTGACCGATCACGAACCCGCTCAGCTCGTCGTGGTTGCGGCGCAGCAGCTGGTTCATGCGCGACAGTCCACGCTGGTGCAGGAACTCGCTGACGACCGACGCGTCTGCCCATCACCACGCCACCGCTTCACTCACTGCACAACACGTTGCTGATCACCTTCGCCGCCGTGTAGCCGCACTTCCCGCTCCAGTTCTCCTCGATCTGCATCAGCGCGTCGAGGCCGTTCGCCAGGCAGAACAGGTGGGTGTTGGCGGAGTGTTTGCTCAGCACCACGGAGGCCGTGTTCAGCGCGGACAACACCACCTGGCTGTTCGGCGAGAGGAAGCAGTTGATCAGTTTGATGATGCCGCCGCTTGTCCCCATTCGCGTCTATTGGGTCATGCCGAGTGCGATCCCCCACTTTGCAACTCTCGTCGTGACGACAGCACGCACGAATGCACTCCAAACAATACACAATTTGCTTCTCGCGCGTCACCTGAATCATCTGCACCAGCACCTTCACGCCGCCCAGCTGACCGATCTCCACACAGCTCGCCGCGTCCAGCCGGCTGATGTTCATCAGAATGCCCGTGAGGTAGAGCACGACTTTTCGAATGCCCGTGTCGGAGAGGCGCTGCGAGGTGAGCGGCATCACGCTCGGCGAGGGCGTGCTCTTCTGCAGCAGTGAGTACCCGCTGTGATTTTGAGTGAGATTTTGACTCATGTTTTGACTGAGGGATAACGAGGAGAAGAGCGAGGGTGTGATGGAGTGGTTGCTGCCGCTGCTCTTCTCCGTGAAGGAGGAGGCGTGGTTGAGTGTCAGGTCGTTCGAGAGAAGACGTTGGTTCAAATAATCGTTCTGCAACAGCGACACCACTGTCGTGATACCCTCGCTCGCGCGGAACACGTCGCAGATCGACAACGCGCTCTGCGTCACGTTCATCAGACACCCGGCTGCGAGCAGGAGGAGCTGTTGGATTTCCTGTGGAACCGATTTCTAGGAATGACAAGAGCAATTCACATTCACAGATCGTTTGATCTCGTTGTCGCTAAACTGAAGGCATTTGATGAAGAGCACCATCGTGTCCTTCTTCTCCAGCGCGCGGAGGATCAACGCGCTCTTCTTCACGGAATCGCTCTGCAATTGTCGCAATGCGGCAATGCGTAGTGCGATCTAGAATTCAGGGTGACACATGAATCGTACCACAGGGTACCTCAGGAAGGCGAGGGCGCAGGTGAGGTTGCGGGGGATCACAACGGTTTCGATGTACGCCAGTCGCCAGCGACAGCCCTCCGTGCAGTACAACGTGCCCGTTTCGGCTTCGTCGTGTGCACCTGTGATTTGTACACTCAACTGGAAGGTGTGCTCCGCGTGATTCTTTGACGACGATTCCGAAGACAAGTATTGCGATATGGAAGTGGAAGGAGATGCCGCATGGTCGTAGCAATAGCGCCAAAAGGAGGCGTCGAAATCCCGCGATGTCAACTTGCGGTGGAGATTCTTGTTCGCGCGACTGAGTTCGAGGATGGAGTGGACAGAAATACACGAAGATAGAGTAACAAGAGCAGAAAAGGGAAGAGAGTCGAGAGGAGAATGAACCTCTTTCTGTCTCTTCAAAAGCAAGGCGCAGCCGTGACACACCCTTTGCAGTTTGTATTTCTTTACCATATAGCCGTATTCACTCAAGTCCTAGGAATCAGTGAGGAATCGTGGAACTACCGCTCTGTCAGAAGAGCACTCCTTGCAGAAAATCGATCCGCACAAGCGGCAGTGATGCTTCCTCTTGAACAACGAAAATCGGCGACCACACGATGTGCAACTGGATTGCATTGCATCCGGGACCCACAAAGGAGTGATATAAAAGCTCCCCACTTTTGAGTGTGAAATGTGCACCGCCTTCGACTTTTCGTCACGCTGAAGTGAATGGTTCTACAAACCTGATATCCTCTTTGCAACGTCATACATATAGATCTCCACAACATTTGGATTGCGCGTACTGAGCGTAGCAGGGAATGACGTCATTTGAGGCGGATTGGACGCATGTATTGGTGTTAACATATTGAGCGTTGCAGTTTGAGTAGCACAGAATGCAGCTGCGACACACCCACACTCGCTTGCACTTCCCCATACAGGGAATGGGTGTGCTGTAGCAGCAGCAATCCGAGCACACTAACTACTTGTTAAGGGGAAACGGGAATAGCACTCTCAGACAGGATTCGCACGAAACCAGCTTCTTTGTGTCCTCCTCCTTTGCCTTGCACACGGCGCAGCAAGGCAGGCTCGGGTACGGATCCATCAGCAACTCCCAATTCTTTATGGTGGAAAAGGGAGTTTCATAGAGTAAAAGGGTGGAGTGGGGTGAATGAGGGAGTGGTGGATTTGGGTAGAGGGGAGGTGGTAGGTGTGGTTGGGAGGAAATGGGGGTTGTTGAGGGGGGATGATGAATGGGAGGCGGATTGGGGATTGAAATGGGGGTGTTGAAGAAAGAAGGGGAAATGAAAATAGGAAAAGGGAAAAAGAGAAGAGGGTTAAGCCATGTCGGCGAGATAGTCGGGGGTGCGAATTCCTTGAGTAGTGTATCCTATCCCTCTTTTGCAAAGGGGGCAAATGTGATATCTAGTTGTTATGAAAAGGATACTGAACGACTTCGGCATAATACCTGAAAAAACGCCAGAATTCAATAATGCAATACCACAATATATCATTCCAATAAAGAAATCCCCATCAACAGTACAACCAAGAATGATGACAATCACACTCAGAACTACTAATACACAAAAGCTAGATGTCAATCATACCAACTAATTCATACGCCCAAAAGTACCACGGCATCTTTGTCTCACTCATAACCATCTTGTCGCAGTTCTTGCAATACACCCTCACAGGTCTTCATATCACTCACTCACCATTCAACCACTTCGATCCAAGCTCAACCGTCAACTCCCTATCCCTCTTCGCCTTCTCCTCCTCTCTCCTCTTCTTCTCCTCCTCTCTCTTCTCCTTCCTCTCCTCCTCCATGATGCCACTAAACGCCTTCTCCTTCTCAAACAAGCTCCCGTCTATTCCTCACCTCATTCCCTCTCTCCCACTCTTTATCGTTCCACTCACACTCGCACTGAACGCCATCGCCAGCTTCAGCACCTTCAGCGAGGGCACATCTATCCATCACTCCACCCACACTAACGCACTCTCGATCGTCACGCTCTGAACAAAGCGGAAACAGCGCATCTTGGCTTTGAACTCGCTCAACTCGTTCAGATTCTCCAACACGAAACGACCGTTCTTTCTCTCCTCTCCCTCAAAGGAACCCGACCCAATCGTCACGCTCTTCAAATGCGGCAGTTTCGTCAAGAGGAATCGAGTGTTCTTCGTGAAGCAGGTCTCGCCAACAGACAGCTCGCTCAACGCATTCAAGTCTATTCATCATTCACTGCCTCCACCTCCACTGTTCAGCTCGATTCCAGTCCAGTTGCGACACGAATTGTCGCCGATGCTCACACTCTTCAAGTTCTTGCAGGCTATCACTTCAAAGGACCCGCCCTCATTCGCAAAGCAACCGCTCCCGATCTCAACGCGCTCCAGCTTCTTCAGAGACCAGAGACTGAACGAAGAAATGTGTTGGAGACAGTTGCTCCCGATCTTCAGCGCCTTGAGGTTCTTCAAACCCGACGTGTCCCATTTGGTGATGCCGCTGTCGTTGCACACGTTGTCTGAGAACAGAATCGTCTCCACGTCCTCGTCGATGTCGAACAAGTCCTCGTTCTCTCTGATCACCTTCGTCTTCCCCGACGCGTCAAATGCCTTCATCTCCACCTCCACCTTCTCCTTCTTGTTCACCGCAGGAGCATTCACCACGCTCATCGGCATCACGTTTACGCTCATCGCTCCAGCATTCACATTCGTCGCTCCAGCATTCACACTCGTCGTGAACGCACTCCCCGACACGCCGTTCTGCTTCTCGGACAGCTTCAGCAGACACTTCGACTTCCCGTCTCTCCCGATTCGCTCCACAGCGTCCCTCACGAACGGATGCTACAACTCACTCCACTCTCCCTTCCTCACATCCAACAACACCTCCGCGGACGGTCTCTTCTCCACGTCCTTCGTCAAACACTTCTTCACGAAGTCAACGAAGTCACTCGACCACTTCGACGAACTCAGAGAAGGCGGCTCCTGGAAACAGATCTTCTGAATCAACTACGCCTCACCCATTCTTCTCAGCCCTACAGAATACTGACTGCACTCCCCGAACGGTTGCTTGCCCTCTGCCAGCTCAATTGCGCTGATGCCCAACGACCAGATGTCCGAGCCCAGGCACGTCCTCTCCTGGAAGACCTCGGGCGTCATGTACAGCGAGGTGCCGCACACCACACTGCGACGCGACGCCGACGAGTTTAGCTGCGCAGCCAAGCCGAAGTCGCCCACCTTGATCACGCCCTGCTCCGACAAGAAGAGGTTGTCCGGCTTGATGTCGCGGTGAATGATCTTCTTCGCGTGCAGATACGTCAGTCCCATCAGACAGCACGCCATGATGTCGCGCAGAGCGCTCTCGCTCAACCGGTTCCCATTGCGGATGAACGATCCCAGCGACCCGCAGTGGCAGTACTCCATCACGATCTACTCCTCACCTCCTTCTCCATCCCACACCCACAACTCCTTGCCCTTGTTGTACACGCCCTGGTACCCGACGATGAACATGGAATTGCACGCCTTCAACGTCTCCGCCTCCTTGCTGATGGAGGACACGTCCACGTCCATGGGAACGATCTTGATCGCGACAGGCCAGCGATCTGTCTTTCGCTTCGCAACAACGACGCGTCCAAAGGAACTGCGGGTAATGGACACCACTTCACGCAAACCCTTCTCCAATCTGTCCTTCAATAGTGTATTCTCGCTCGGGATCAAACGACATGGGTTAAGTAAAGATAAATGTGACTGGCACGCACGATTCGCACTCGATTTGGGGACTAATGGACTCGAATCACCCAATTGCCTTGTTTACTTAGAGGAACGAGGCAAATCCAGCTTGATTTCAAACCCACATCGCCTCTAAAACCGAATGCACTGTTGCAAGAGGACAAAGGAAGGGTCATCTTCACGAAGGCTGCAGAATGGCGCCAACAAGTCAACCCCGCCGTTCACCCCACTTCAACGAACGCAACCATCTATAACAATCCTTCAACGAGCAACCCTTTTCCAAATCCCGCACCAACACCACTCATCCTCCACCGATCCACTCCTACACTCATCGCAACTCCAATTCAAAACAAAAAGAATCCACTCCAGCGACTCCCCCAATTCTCCACACCCACAACTCCACTCCCTCTCTCCCATCTTCTCCCATTCACCTCATGCCACCCATCAATCCTTTTCTCCCAAATACGCCAACACCCATCGACTGCCTCATAAACGGTCATGTCAAGGTCCAAACAGAGACAACGTGGCCGAGTGGTTAAGGCGTTAGCCTGCTAAGTTAATGGGATTTTCCCGCGCGTGTTCGAATCACGTCGTTGTCGTATTTTCTTTTCCACAAACACACCCAGCTCTTTCGTTTCACCCCGAATAGATTGCGCCTCGCCGAGGAATGCTCCGACGCGTCAAACTTCAACGCGCCGCTCTCCGTCTGGATCGGGCGCTTCACCTCATCGCTGTGGAAGTAGCGCTTGATGCCCTTCGCGGGAGGAGTGGTTCTCTCCGGCGCCGGCTTCAACTCCGTCTTCAACTGGCTGCAGAACTGCTCCCTCCGCTCCTTCTTTCTCTGCAATGCCGCCTCATCCTCGCTGTCCGAGTCAAGCGAACGAACCACCGATGCCTTCTTCTCAACCACCTCCTTCGGCTCCTGCGACAGCGACTCCACCTTCATTTTGGAAGCCTTCAACTTCTTCCACAACCCCACGTTCAGACTCGCCTTCGGCGCCTCCTTCGGCTTCTCCTCCTGACTCACCCGCAACCGCTCCGAGAAGGAGTGGTAGGCGGAGGAGTCCGTCTCTTCCACCACCTCCCTCTTCGGCGGCGGCGCGATCTTCGCGTTCAGTCGGAAGAAGTCCTCCACCTCAGTCAGCAGTTTCTTCGTGTTCTCCATCGGCCGGTAGAAGGGCTGCATCCACTTCGACAGGTGCTCCACGCTGGAGGGCGACGTGAACCGCTCGTCCATCAGCAGGATCAGACCGTAGTCGTCCTTGTGGCGGATCGCTCGCCCGACCGACTGGTTCACCGCACGATGTGCGCTGATCGCGTACCACTCGTTCCCCGACATCGGCTTGGACGACAGGTTGTTCGCAGAGGCGAGAGGCAGGTCCGGGTAGGCGCGAGGGACCCTCTGATTGCCCGACGCGTACGCCTTGCGCGTGCGCTCGTTGAACACGTCCTGCTGCTTGGACTTCGCGTCCAGGTACCGACGACGCATCTGCACCTTCTTGTCGGTGAAGGGCGGGTACGGCACGCCCGTGATGATCACACACCGACACATCGCGTCGCTGAAGTCGATGCCCTCGCTTGCCTTCCCGCGACACACGGCGAACAGCACCGCACCTCGGCCGTACGACGCCTGCTTCAGGCTCTTCACGATCGTCGTGAAGTTCTCGTTCGTCATCCCCGCGTCTTCCTTGAACACCTCCTTGATGGCTCGCACCGAGTTCAACTGACCGTTGCGCTCCCACTCGTACCAACAGTCGTTCAGGTAACCATACGACGGGAAGAACGCGATGACGTTCCCCGGAATCGACGGCAGGAAATACAGAATGGTGTCGATCATCTCGTCCTTCAGCAGCGGATTCTGCCGTGACCTGCCCATCACGCTCACCCACAACACCCACGCGAAGCTCGAAGACAGAGGAATGTTGTGAATCGACTTGTCCACCGACACCACCATCAACTACCCCTCACGCGCCACACCCACGCCCACCTGCGACGACCCGATCACGTGCATGTTCTCCAACACGTTCTCGATCGGGATCTGGAATTCGGAGATCAGAGGGTTCATTGGCGACAGCGTTCCCCTATCACTCACTCAACCCCTCCACACCCACGATGTGAAGATGATGCTGTCCACGCCCGTGCGCGCCAGCTCCGTCATGCCGATCGAGCAGTCCATGCACCAGAAGCCCATGCACGGGTCTATGTCTCACATCCCCCCTCACCCCCAACATTTCTCATGCTCCACGCGATGCAGTGCGCGGTTGTACACGTTCTCCTCCTGGTAGTACAGAATGAACGACCACTTGTCCACCTTGCTTCGCGGCAGCAGCGCCTCCGTCGGGAACAGCAGACTCAGCAGACGCAGCAAGGTCTCGGTGGCGCAGAACGCGGCGTTGGGGAAGAACTGGTTACGCAGCTGAATGACCTTGGAGAAGAGAATCGTCACAGCAGTGATGGATTTGGAGTCGATGCCACACTCCGCGAGGAACGGATAAATCGCCTCGCCGAAGTCCGAAATGCTCTCCTTGTCCTGCAGACGACTCTGGATCGTCTCCTCGATCTTCTGCACCAGCGCCAGCGCCGTACCGTCCTTCATCTTCAAAGGCTGATAAACCGGGATATTCTCTGTCAACGCATATTCCTTTACAGGCGGCGCTATCATTTTCATGCCGCGATTTTTCGGCTTGTCCGGCTGGGTGAACACGG
>ERZ780157.1583-NODE-1583-length-24272-cov-3.997770_pt1 | contig 24272 bp, 47 predicted proteins | sample MGYA00511169_ERZ780157 | MGnify/ENA primary metagenome ERZ780157 (study PRJEB29588, sample SAMEA1965149) | human gut metagenome | biome: human gut; feature: human-associated habitat; material: faeces | place: Denmark | collected 2008/2010 ... | reverse complement strand
GCATGGAAGTGTGAACTCAATCCTCTCAAACGACTCGTAGGGTTCATTCGTCCCATACAACGTAGATTGAAGAGACTCGTGAATCCACACTCCTACTGATCGGATTGCGATCCTATGAGAATGAAATGGAGTATCGTCGAAGTGTGTTTCGTTGGTTGAAAGAGAAGTGGAGTGCAAACGTGATCATTCCGTATGGGGAGTATTCCAGCTTCGTGTATGTGTGCAGCGATGGTCTCCTCAGCCCCTCGTAGTCGTGCTCCCTCTTGTTGATCAACAGAGACAAGCCCAAACTGTTGTTCTCCTGGACTATCGACTTCTCTGAGGATGGAGTGGTTGTATCGCGTCTCCATCCCGAGTTCCGTGTGGAGTGTGCTGGTGCGTCCTTTCTTCATCCAGTGATGAATAGACAATCAAGACATGTACCGTGAACTCCACGACGACATCATCGCCTCCTTCAACGCGTTGTTGGAAGTGGAGGGAGTGGAATCAGCGCTCTCGTTTCTAATGAATTGTATCCTATAGTCCTCTTGCGATAACAAACACGACAATCGCTGTATTTGCTCTTTGAAACGCTGATGGTGTTCGGAAAGGAATACGGGTTGGCATACTGCAACCAGTCCCCATACAGAATCAGCTTCTCTGCACATCACTCTCCCCACAAGCACTCACCCTCCAGTCCCACAATCGCAAACACATGGCCCTTCTTCACCACCCTCCTCACCCGATTATCTCGTAACAATAGCACAAAGACGTTCTCCAACTCCAACAACACAATGCCCTCCATTCCAACATCAAACGGTATCTTCGACGAAACGACTATCCATAACGCCTTCCATCCACTCCAAACCGCGAAGAATGCACCCTTCTCGCAACAGCATTCCCAGCTCAATCCGCCTTCTTCACGTCATCATCACTCCTCACACTCACTCTCCCCTCTCCTTCATGCTCTCGCGGTAATACTCCTTCCATGCGTCATTCAGATACAAATAATCCTCGAATCTACAGTGGAGAGGGCAATCAATTCGCACTTCATCTCCATCGTCAAACTGGAAGCCAACAACTCCTTCCTCTCCTCCGCCTTGAGCCATTCACGTTTGCCTCTCGCTCGCTTAGAGGCGTGTTGACGCACCTGCGAGGTGTAGCGACTTCGCGTTTCTCGCACCGAAATGATCACTCCATTGCACAGCGTGTCGATCTCGTCCACGACCTACACCGTAATCTGTTGAATAAGAACACACCTTCGCCACAGAGCGAGGACCCGTTTCAGTGATACTCATCAGGTACTCTCGGAATGTGTGGTTTGGCTACTCGTAACGCCATTTCCATAACCCATATAATCTGTTTGTACACAGGACGCTGAAGAGAGGAGGGAATCCCACTGAACACGGATTCCGTTTTGAAACTACCCACTCTGCCTCGCACATTCACATTCCGAATCGAGGGATGGATTTCCTGTGGAGGGGTTGTGTCTGTCTTCATAGACTCCTTCACGCTCTCCGATTTGTTCACTACCACCTCTTCTCTCTTCACTGGTGTAGATATCTGTTGTGTTAGTTGCACGCTCACCATTTTCGCTTCTGGGAGAGGTGATTCTCTATTCCCATTCTCCTTCTTCTTTACCACCACTACACCGTCACCACCAAACACTCAAACCCACAAACACTCGCGAATTGACTATCCAGCTTGTCAAGCAAGCTCCTCGTCTTCCTCTTCACCTTCTTCTTCTCCATGACTTCACTTGTAAGAACAGGACGAAGGGTCTGACAACAAACACGACTATTTGCCATTGTTCGGTGGTGGTGGGAGCATTCCAGACTGGATCATAAAGTACATCATTTGTTCTACGCCTCACATCACGCCATCTCCTCCTACGCAAGCTCTGTTGTTGCCAGTTCATGTTCAACGGCTGTTGCGCGTATCCAATTATTCCAGGTCGAATGATGGGTTGTGGATTCCCATTCCCATTCATTGCAACGTTTTGATTCACATTCCCCACATAACCCTGATTCACATTCACATTCACACCCACACCCCCCTCCTCATCAATCTCCATGTCATCCCCCGCCCCGGGCCGCCTCCTCTCACTCCCCTTCACCGCCTTCTCCTCACCCCGCTTCCTTCCCTCCAACTCGTCCATGAACTCCAGATACGCGTGGTCGCGCTGACGACTCTCCTCCATCTTCTTCTTGTCGTGCCGCTGCGGACAGTCCCGCGTGAGGTGGCTCGTCTCGCCGCAGATCGCACACACCACGTTCGCCGGCGTGAACCGCTCTATCCCTCACTCACACCACGCACACCCACTCGGTCGGTGTGGACACTCGTACTGGTTGTGCCCGCGCTCGCCGCACACCGAGCAGATCGCGCCCTCCACCAACTGTCCGTTGATGATCGCCAACTCTCGCATCTGCGCCTGCTTGAACGTGTTCACCTTGTCGTCCTTCGCCGTGCAGATGTCGCGAATCACCGCCTCCGCCGCCAGCACGTCCTCCTCACGATCGCCCGTGATGATCACGTGTAACGGCTCGTCGCGACCGATCCCGTCGATGGACTCCTTGCCCTCGCGGTTCGAGCCCTTCCCGCGGATGATGATCTTCGTGTGGGTGCTCGCCTCCAGCTGGCGGTGCGACTTGCCGCGGGGACCCAGGATCTGTCCCACGAAGTTGTAGTTGGGATGCTCGTCCTGGGGAATGTACACCTTACGCTGGTACTTGCAGTGGTGAAGCGTCTAGAGAATGAAGTGTGAGAATCGCACGCACACGAAGCGACGGGTTCAGCTTCAAGATCTCCTCAATCAACTCACTTCGCTCCATGTCGATCGCACGCCGCATCCTCATCGCTCTCGTGTTCGTGCGACTGCCCGAGGCGTCGTACACGGGAGGCGGCGAGGGAGATCGGTTGGGATCCTTCGATATGCGCTCCGCCTCCTCCTCCACGCGGCTCATCCGTTCCGTGAGTTCGCGCACACGTACGCGCAGCTGGATCTCCTGCACTTGCTCCAAACTGATCACTCCAGACAGAATCGCCACGTTCAACCCTGCGTCTCATCCCCTCACCAAACGCAATACCCGGCTGAATGTAGCGACGCTCCTGGTCCCAGCGCGAACGCTTCAAGCGCGATGACGCATCTGCCCACCGACTCTTCCGCTTCTTCACTTCCTTCGCCTTGCTCGCCTCCGTTTCCTGCTTGGAATAGGCGCTCTCCACGGCTTTCCACGGCTCCCACTCCTTCACGTCCTGCCAGAAGAGCGGGAATCTCCCATATCTACGAGTCATCACTTTACACCATCCCCACTTCGCTTGGAGATCGGCCTGTTCATTGTACCACTTCTTTATCTCTCTATGCTTGTTCTTCAAATAGACATCGTCCTCCATGTTCTCCTCCCTCAGCACCGGGACTTGGGGCAGATCCAACACTATCCCGTCAACTCCTCCCCATCCACTCCTCACCTTCCCCAGGTTCCATGCGAAGCGAATGTGTGTCAAAGAAGGCAATCCTGAGAGAGTGAAGGGGAGGCGCGATCGCGGTTATTTCGCCGATTTGACTGGGTTCATTCTCTCCATGAATCGGTACTTGTTGGTCGTCACACCGGGTCTGGAGAGGTTGCTGTGTGACGAGATATCCACTCTTCTAGGGAGAACGATATCCAGAGACAAGGGGTTGGTGGTGATAAAGGGAGGAATTGAAGTGGCGTGTGTGTTGTTCACCGCATGGCATGATCATTGTAGTGACGAAGGAGGAGTGTTGCACCATCGCCACCAAGTCCAGACTCGTGGGTGCGACTGCAATTGTTTAGTGACCACTAGAATCCGTGCGACTTCGATTGGCGCGGTTCCACGCTTCCAAGTGGTACGAGTTGGAGAATGGAGTGAATCATCTCCATTTGGGTGCCATCGAGTCCGCCTACTCGTCCAGACGGCCCGAGTTGCACATCGTATCTTTGAAACGAGGGAGTGTCACAATCAGTCATCCCACAAGTCGGCGCTCTACCACACGAAGGCCATCGAGGAGCGCATCCTGAACACGCGTGTGATCCGAGGGATGGACGTCCACTCCAGCCAAGTCCTCCCGCTCCACTTCTTCTTCTCCCACGATGTCTGCACCGTCAGTTGTGTTGTGGGTGGGTTCTACAAGCGCGGGTATCGTGACTACGTGAGCACGGCACCCTTGCGCGAAACCCTCGCTGCGGCTGTGGCTTACGCGTCGCTTCGTTCTCTCCCTGAGCACGTCTTGTATCGCGTGCTGGACCCGTTCTGTGGCACAGGAACGCTTCTCCAAGAGTGGTACTCCTTCACACATGGAGATGACCCTGCGAGTCAGCGGCGGCGTTTGCTTGAGGATTACTCTGAAGTGGTGGAAAGAAGTCTCTCCCAAGACGATTCTGATGTGATGAAGAGAAACCTCTCCCACAAACACACCCACCCTCACTCACCCTGGCATGCGTTCGCCTCCTTCCCCCTCCACGGGAGCGACAGTGACGGACACGCGATCAAGGGTGCCGTCCACAACACACAACAACTCCTGGGAACCCCCTCCACTTCCCCCTTCACGTTCACCCAACTCCCGTTCAGCCAGTTCAAGAGCACCGTGGACACGAAACAACCTCTCGTGATCCTCTCCAACGTGAGTCTCAACACCAGAGATGACGTGTAGCCTCCCTATGGGTACCGCTCCAAGAACGCGGAGAGCGCGCTGATGACGCTGTACGAAGAGCTCTTCCAGTGGATCGATTCCGCAATGGAGAGCAATCCCTCCACCCACGGCTCGCTCCTGATCCCCTCCTTCATCGCGAAGGACCACCTCCCTTCCCGTGTGAAACAAAGACTGAGGCAAGAGATAGCTACGCAAAACCGAGGGTTACCCGTCCATTTAGTGTCCTTTTCCGCTGTTTCCACGACCACCTCACTCCACACGATTGCACTACACATCACATCCGACGAAAAGCCACACCTCCTTCAGAATCCGCATCACCTCGAATCCCCTTCTCACACCCGACGTCTCCAACGTCTCCGTCTCCTTCGGCTCCGTATCCGTGTACCACTCGGTCATCTCGTGAAACGAAGCTCCCACCGAATACACCTCCCCATCCTTTCCCTTCACAATCATCATCCCTTCCCATAACACCGCCAACACACAAATACCGTGAACACCCTCTGGCAGCGAAACGCGCTCCCCCTTCAACAACCGTCCTCGCAGCATTGCCTCCTTCACCCTGTTGTCGTCGTTCACCACGAAATAGCTGGAAACCGGAGCACTCCCATTGTACTGAATCTCACACGGAAGGTGCTCCACCTTCGCTCCCACAGCCATCCGGTCCCTCGAAATGACGCCCCGTCCATCCATCCGTTTCCAAGAACAATCGAATGCAACAAACACCACAATACCCAGTTACATGATACGAGGAGTGGAGTTGCCCGCGTCTGGCTCTGGCTACGCATCACACCCAACACCCACACTCACAGGAGGATTGATCTTGATCATATCGTCGATTCTCAGAATCGTGATCGCCGCCTCCGTCGCGAACTTCAAACACTTCACCTTGTTCACCGTCGGCTCCAGCACACCGCGCGCGAAGTTGTCCGCCACCTCGCCCTTGCTCAAGTCCAGTCCCGTGAAACGCCCGTCCTTGTTTGCGTGATGGGCGATCAGCTGTGCGATCAGCTCCGTCGCGTCCTTCGCCGCGTTCACCGCCAGCGTCTTCGGGATGACCAGCAGCGCCTTGCCGAACGCCTCCACCGCCAGCTGCTCGTTGGTGGCGAGCGAGAGCGCGTACTCCTGCAGGTGCAGGTATAACGCCGTCTCCACCGCCCCGCCGCCCACCACCAGCGACTTGCTCTCCATCACGCGCTGCTCCACGCAGAGCGCGTCGTGGAAAGAGCGCTCCATCTCCTGAAGCATCATGTCGTTCGCGCCGCGCAGCACCACCGACAGCGACACGTCGTCCCGCGTCGACAGGCCCTCGAAGAACAAGAAGTCGTCTATGGATGAAATGCCCGCGCCAGCCCGACAGTCGCCCAGACGGCGCTCCTCCACCTGCGCGCAGTGACCCACCACGGCGGGGTCGATCGACTCGTTGCCGTCGATGTCGCTCATGTTCTACGCCTCAGCACATGTGTCGGCACCCACCACCACGATGGTCGCGCCCGTCGCCTTCGCGATGCGGATCATGTCGTCGTTGCCCACGCGACGAATGCCGATGCAGCCCGCCTCCACCAGGTACTTCAGACACAGGTCGTCGATGGCGTGACCACACACCACCACGTTCGCTCCCGTCGCCAGGATGTGCTGCACGCGCTGGCGCGTGATCTCCAGCTCCTCCGCCTTGATGCGCTCCAGCTCGTCGGGGTCCGACGTCTTCACCTCCACGCCCATCTGCGTCTTGTAGCGCTGCAGAGGGAAGTCCACCACGATCACCTTCGCGTTGTCGATGTGCGTCGGCATGCCCTGTGCTGCGCGACTGCCCGTCAGCACGATGCCGTTCACCAGCTCGCTCTGCAGCGCGCTCTGCCCGTGGGCTTTGATGATGCCGATGTTCTCGATCGGGTATTTGTACTTGCCGTTTCTGTGCATTAGAGAGTGCGATAACAACAACCCTATATCCTTCTTCACGCCCTTCACCGCGTCCACCGCCATCTTCGAGAAGAGCTCCGTCTCCGCTCCGAGAATCTTCGAGCTGAGCGTAGTCTGCACGTTATGAGATTCAAGCATGAGCAACCCTCGCCACGTTAAACAGCACCTCGTCATCGATCAAATCACTCGAAACGAGGAGGTTCTCGCGAATGTACCGCACGCACTCCTTCAGCGCAAGACGGTAACCGCTCATGATGATGGTGGGGTGCACGGACAGGTGAATCAAGTCCAGACCGTTCTATTCCTCACCCAACACAACATATTTGCACCTTCAGAAGCTCCGCAGCGAAAATCACGACACTGGTCGTTCCGTCGCCCACTTCCTTGTCTTGAAGATCGGCCAGCTGCACCAACACCTTCGCGGCGGGGTGCTCCACCTCGAGCTTTTGCAGAATCGTCGCTCCGTCATTTGTAATCGTCACATCGCCCACTTTGTCAACCTAAATCGGGACCAACTGTCTCAACCACCCTACTAGCATCTTATCTAAACCCACCGGACCCAAAGAACTCTTCACGATATTCGCCACCGCCATGCACGCTGTCGCTGTGGAATTATGCAACGGTCGACGCAACCCTACTGTTCTGCGTTCGAATGTCGTTTCCGCTCGTTCTTTCACCGTCTAAGGACAGAGACATGTCGATCGTGTTTTTCTATAGCGCGATTGACATGGATTCCAGAAATCGGGGCGAATTGGTGTGTGGAACGAAACAGCCGTAGTTGCTTTTCTTCGGGATGATAGGGTACATGGTAGGTGTTCTAAGAATGGGCTTCCCCAGAGGACAACGCGCCGGAAAGGATTGCTTCTTACTCTTCCCTTGGTGAGTGAAACGGGGAGAATCCCCAATACCTAGCGATCAACGGATGGGACAAAGGCCACTGCTTAGCGAGTTGTGCGAGGAAGACTTGTGGATCCCACTACTTGACAACAGCTGCGGGCAATCTCTTAGAGCAGCACTCTTCCGGGGTGGCGCCGAAAGGCGGCACGCATTAGGGGTTTCGAGAAGTGCAGGTCGTGAAGGAAAGGACTTACAGGTGCACATGTGCACGCAGCACGGAGGACACACATTAATGCACGACGAAGCGGAATAGGGCAAAGCACAGCAAGCGGAAGACTCGATGGAGCACTGGTTCTTGCTCTTCTTCTTTTTCGCAAACGTAACGCTCAGAATCAGCTCCCCGCAGTTGCAATTCTGAAGACAGGGATTGGTCAAATTGGCTCGGATAGCTGCAAGTGAGAGAGCGACAATCGAGGGTACAGTTCGTCTCATTCGTCAGCACACGCAGGTCAATCACAGCCTCGCCAATCAGCTTCGATTTAAACTTTCCCTCGTCGTACAGGGTGACCTTGAACGAGTCGCTGTTCCCGTGAAACGAAAACTCCGCATTCCACGCTAGTACGTAAGAGCGAGCCATTACCCTGTACTCGGACTTGTGCTATATGAATGATATGTAGACAGTTTGTAAGAGTAGTGCTCATACTGGATGTACGCGTACGTGTCATGCTTCCCCAGCGTGGTCACATCGCGTATGTTTATCGCTCCTTTCACAATAACTTGAAATTCATAGACATCTTTTAGCATTATCAGGCCCTGATACTATTCATGAACGAAAGACTTCACGGAAGACATGAAGTCAAATGAAACTCCCTCATGACACGAAAACATGTCGATTTCGGGCGCACGAGTGAGTGGGACCGTGCTGAGGGCAGCTCGTTTGGGACAGTATCGGAGAGGAAGAGGGGAACATTTTAAAAGAGTCTCATGGTCAACACACAATCGACACCATGCGAGTTGAAGTCCTTGGAACGCCTTCATATCGTTTATTTTTACCTGTTCTAGCCGTTTTCGCGAATCACGGGTGATTATCAGTCTCGAGAGAAAAGGGTTCACCCCTTCCAAAACCGAACCACGGTTTTAAAAACAAAGAGAACCAGAGTACAACTACGACTTCGGAATCAGTTTACTCCCGAACACGCTCTTCACCTCCGCAACCTCTTCGTTCGACAAGCCCACAATGCTGCGTTGCGTTTCGTTACAGTAGTAGATCGCCTTGCATGTCGCCTCCAACACCTCCAGTCGATCAAACGCCTAGAATGAATGCAGCGAACTGAAACGCACCTGCATAGCGGATTCGCCGACCACCATCACTCCGTAGCCCTCGATGAGGAGCACTGTGGCTCCATTTCCAATCTGCTTAGCTAGATGGTCCGGCGAAACAGCTTCTTTCGGGATGAACGCAATCTTCCCGATGACAATCAGCGATTCGGGCATGATCCTATTCCATCAGTCCAATGCAATAGTGAAGACTCTGTTGCAATGTTCTTCTTCTGCAAAAGCAATGCGGTGGTATAGAGTGGCAAGCACTCGAAGATGCACTTCACATTCGCATTCGCAGCATAGCTATCCCTGACCAACCGGACAAGCAACTACATCGCAAAGTGATGCTTCAGTTGAGCATATGTCGTGTTCTCGCGGATACTCAGTGCAGGGAGATCAGAAAAGAGTGGGTGCGAAAAGAGGGACGTGAAGTGAAGAAGAGAGCGCTCCAGGGGGTCCACTTCGGAAAACAAGTGCTCCACCGTCACGAGACGCTAAGAGTCAGGAAACAGGAAGAGAACAACGTGAAGATAGGCTCGTTGTGAGAACTGCGTCAACTCATCGTAAATGGCCGAATAGTCATCGTCGACGGAGATGGGATCGCTCACACGAAGTCCGTAGGAGCTATCGCCGGAGAGGGGCTGATACTCCATGTGCTGCTTGGACAGCAGATAGATCGTTGCCATTCGATCGAGTAGCTCGAGACGGCTCAGTGCTTCGCGTATGTCAGACCCAACAACAAGAACGCCGTGATTCAGAAGGAGGAAGCACTCCGACTTCGGATTCTCTCTCACTGCCTTTGCGCATGCATCCGCCTAACCGTCAACGAAATAGGAAAGAAGAACGAGCGCTGTACTGCCACATACACAGTAGGGGACCATAGCGATGTCACCCAAATAAGCATGAACAGTGGGGAACGCACTGAGATAGGGAAGTTGGTGAGACAGCGCACATGTGAGAAGACTTGGCGTGTGGGTGTGGACAATCGCCTTCACTTGTTCCCTTTCCTTGTATCTAGTGTAAGAGAGAGGAGAGTCTCGAGTACATGTCAAAGTGCATCTTCCATTCACTCGTCGGTTTGAAGGAACCTTTGTTTTCTCCTGTGGGAAGAATCGGGCACACTTGTTCCGGTTTTACGTTGGATTTGTCAACACCCTGTCGAAATCAGTATTCATGAATAATCCATACACTCGGAGTCATCCATATAGTGCCGTCCTCGTCCTTCATTGAAATGTTGCCTCCAGATGTCGTCGTGAGATCTCTCTTGTACAAGAATGCCATACTGTTTGCAACCTCTTCGGCATAATTCGTCTCGTTGCAGTCGTCCATGATAGCGATTCCTGTGCAGTGAGTGAAAGATGGAGTGAATCCTCTTCAGCAAGGCCAGTCTTCGATAGCAAAACCATTCCTCTTCAATATCACTACTCAACAACTAAAAGAAGAACTTCGCAAAAGAAACACACAACAACGCATCATCAATACACATATCCTCATACGCCCTCAGCTCGCGCATGTGCTTCTCCCTCTTGTCCTTAATCGCAGAACCTATTCCTAAGCACCCCTCTCCTCCACTACGCTTCTCCTCGCTCGCCTGCGCCTGGATGCTGCGTTTCTCTTTGCGATTCACAGCAACCACCTCCAGACACCGGCCGAAGATCTGCTTCATGAGGGGGTTATTCTACTCCTAACACTCTTCCTTAACGCATACGGAAATGTGGAACAAGAATCCATGGCCCAGCACATCACTCAACACTTCGTACTCGGTGATCTCCGACCAGTGGGTCATGTTCATTTCAATCTCACTCACACCGCTAAGCTTAAAAGACAGGTGAAGCTCGGGGTGACCGTCCGATGCGCATGATCGCGTCACCTCACGCAAAATCATCTTCTTGTCCTTGTCCTTCGAGCCCTTCCAGTAGCGGTCATACTCCGCGAGACACGACGACAGGGCGTCCGGGATTTGCTGGATCGAAGCATCCGCCTCAAAAGAGGGTGTCTAATGCTCACGAGAGGGCAGAGGAACTACGGAAAGCACAAGCTCGTATATGAACGCCAGACACTTTGCCGCCGCGATGCGCACGTCCATGTTGTTGTCGGACAAATGGTTTGAAACAGATTGAACAAAGCTAGATGTGATTCTGATCCCACACAACCCACTCTGAAAGCGGCTCCGAGAGGATGCGACTCTTCGGCTGGATCGAGGACAGGAAGGTCCACATGCGGATTGCCATTTCCACCACTCCGTGATCGGATGACTCCGAAATGAAGCGGGTGAGCGTGGACAGGATTTCTTGAGTCTCCTCGTCCGGGATGTCGCAGACAAACCCCATGAGACTAACGCAGTGCAACATCTCCCTCAGCAACGCTTGATTCTTTGTTCCCTTGATTCTCTGCATAAGCGTCGGGTATGTGATCTCAAACACGCTCGACGTGTCCAGACACAAGGTAATCTGGACGAGAGCAATGATCTGACAGGCAAGAAGGGAGTAGTCCAACGGCTTCTCCTTCTTGATCATCCCCATCAGGTCGGTGGATAAACTATCGTAACTACTTGTTATTCCCAGCCACTCGCGACTACTGTTTCATGAAGGCGTCGTAGCGATAAAAACGCTGCAGACAGTTCCGAATTGTCTTGAGAGCGTCCGTACGATTCTTGACTCTACGCCTAACACCCTGTTCCCACAAAGCACTTCTTATCCGTTAACAGGATAAAGTAATCCTCGATATCGTCATACAGTTCGGTAGCGTCTTCAGGCATCGTTGTTTCTCCTTTATCTGACGCGATTGCTAAAACAGCGGGTAAGCCATCCGAACCATCGTTTACCCCACGCCCTACTTTCCTCGTCCGATTCACTCATTCCTTAAACCGTTTCAAAAGTATTTCTGGAAAGAAGAAGAGAAGCCTAAAAGCCGTTTCGGGCAGGACAGCCTAATACTGGATGACTTCCTCTTCATTCGAATATGTTAACAGCGTAAAGTGTATCTGTGGAGTAGCGAACGGTTTTGCCAAACCCGCTCAGTGATCGTTACGACTGTATCCTCCTCATCGATCTCTGCAACTGCTTCCGTTCGATGTGGGAATGCTGTTCCGCTCCATCGCTTCTTCGGAGGCAGATCCACAGAATTGATCATCATCGATCGTCTTTTGCTCTGATAAGCGCCTTTCAGTACGTCGTATTTCCCCTCTTACAAGTGTTCACCTCGCGGGATCATGACGCCTCGATCGTACTCCCTGAACAAGGACATGGAATATGGATATGGAATCGCAACCGACGATGAAGACGACTCGAAGTACAGACGCCCTGCAGGCATTATGCGCTGGAAGCGGTATTCCCACGGCCTGTACCTTTGTGGTCTCCTGGTCTGTTTGGTCGTGCTGCTCTATCTGATCATTTCCCGCGCGATCAGTGTGATAGATATGAAAGCCCTGCCGTCGTCGACTTCGCCGTCTCAGGAGAATACGTTCAAACTAATGATTGTGGCGGATTTGGACAAGGCAAGTCGTGTAAAGGACGACAAGAAGGGGAAGTGGAAAACGGTGTTGAAGAAAGCGGAACTGCGAAGGAAGGAAGACGGTCGCTTTTCGGTACACTGGCTCGAGGACCAGGAGGTGTTTACGAAGTTCAGCGAGGCGGGTCGCGGAATGGAATTGAGCGCTCTGCTCGAGTTCAACAACCGCCTCTATTCGTTCGACGATCGCACTGGCATTGTCTTTGAGCTGGTGAAGGGAAACAAGGCGATTCCTCGGTTCATTCTCATGGAGGGAAATGGAGACACGGACAAGGGACAGAAGACCGAGTGGGCAACCGTGAAGGACGGCAAGATGTACGCCGGCAGTTTCGGGAAGGAGTTCGTGCGCGCGGACAACACCATCGCCCACACGAACAACATGTGGATCAGCACGATCGACAGAGACGGTCGCGTGGAGCACATCGACTGGACCGAGAACTACAACCGGATACGGAAGGCGGTGGGGTGCTCGTATCCCGGCTATCTCATTCACGAAGCCATCGCGTGGTCGCCGTATCAGAAGAAGTGGGTGATTCTGCCGCGTCGTGTGAGCAGCGAGCCGTATGACGAGGAGGAGGACGAGCGGAGAGGGTCGAATCTGGTGTTGTTGGCTTCCGAGGACTTTAAGCACATCGAAATGAAGCGCATCACGCCGATCACGCCCACGAGGGGTTTTTCCGATTTCAAGTTTCTCCCCAACTCGAGGGATCAGATTGTCGTTGCGCTGAAGAGCGAGGAGAATGAGGAGGCGCAGACGCAGAACTCGTACATTACTGTTTTTGATCTGAATGGAACGATTCTGATGGACGAGGTGGAGATCCCTGGAAAGCACAAGTTTGAGGGTTTAGAGTTCTTTTACTTTTGATTGTGTTTGTGGGATTGTCTTTTCGAGTGTTCTCCTTCCTTGTGATTGATTCTATTCTGGTGCTCTCCTTCCTCACATCCTCCTTCCTAACACCCCCCTTCACAACTCTGCCCCCAAATGACCTGCAACCCTTTCAATTCACCCAATTCCAGAATTCCGCTCCATTTCAGCCAATTGCGGTTATTCGGAGATAATCGTCTCTGTTGAATTGCTCAAAATAGACTCCATCTCAGACAGCCGAAATGGGTAGAGAGATCAACGTGAACTTGAACGCATATGTTGGCAAAACCATATCGCTGAAGCTCAACGGAAACAGAAGAGTGGAGGGAGTTCTCCGTGGCTACGACCAACTTATGAACGTCGTGCTAGAGGAGGCTTTTGAGGTCATTGACGAAAATGAAAAGCACGAAATGGGCAAAGTGGTATTTCTTTGTGATTACGGAGATGATCACGCGTAGGTGATTCGTGGAAATAGCATTATTCAGATGGAGTGCGGAGGCATCTAAATTTGTTACCATTATGAGGTTCTGTCGGTATTACTCACTGCCTGTTTGTTCGAGCGAAACAACCGTAGCTAATAAAGGAATCATAGTAAAACACCTCTGCCTCTTAGTTCTGTGATCCAGACAGCGGGGTGAATCCCAGATGCTTGTCCACAGGAATACCGTAAGTAAATGAAATACTAGGTGTGAAGAACGCAGAATCGGACCCACCCAAACTTGTACTGGTCGAAGAAGGGATTGAACTCTCCACTAAAGGCAATCTTCGCATTCGACGTCAGCTTCTCACGCAGCACCGTCTTCGCCGTTCCCGTCATATCGATCGTGGTTCTACCAGTCATCTACTGTTTCCTTTCTCACTGAATCTCAGCCTTCGTCTTCGGCAACTTGAAGCTGCAGCCCGCAACGCAGCTCGCGCGTATCTCGGAGGGCTTGTTCAGGTTCGCCGCATTGCATCCGGCAGCCAGCGACACGTTGTTGTTCACCATCTACCCCATCACTCGATGATCATGCAACGCACGCGGAGATAGAAGGCGTAGAGAGTGTAGTTCGAAGTGAAGGTGGCGATCACCTTGCGGAGGTTGTCCTTGTAGCAGCCGCTCACGCCCACGTGGATGTTCTTGTTGCTGAGATAGTCGTAGTATCCCTCAACTGGAAGTGACTGCAACGCGCAAATACCCACTTCCGACAGAAACCTTGTTTGTAATGCCCTGGTTGTAGTACATCGCGATACCACTCTGATTATCGAACTACGGTGAAGAAAAGGAGAACGGCGCATACCACCAACTCCGTGCAGCTGTCCTTGTCCCGGTACACCGAACGACCAACGACACAGCTCCAGAAGCTGCTGTTCTCCTGTCTGAGAATCTAACCGTCATGGAACGCGTCAGCGAGTACGATAGCGCTCAGTTCCTGTGTAAAGTTCTCGGTGGGGGAATACTTGAGGAAGGCTTTCAAACCCGGCTGGATAATCCAGGAGGCGTTCAGCTGCAGCTACACAGTGAGAACACGGGAACAGGGCGGACATTGTCCTTCTTGTACTGGCAAAAGAAGCTGTAACGCGGCTTCTCGCCGTCGAGGGTGAATCGGTGGTTTACGATGAAATTGTTGCTCGATGCGCCAAGCATCATCACAAGGCTCGAGCTGAACGTCGTAATCTACGCCCATAAGACGTTGTTCCGACTCCGTACGTCCAACACCTCCTGGATATCGTTAAACATTTGAGTGTATCGTTCAGATCCCATCTATGCCGTCAGCACCGCGTTTGCCTCCCGCTACTTTATTCTTCGCCACAGCGCTAGTGGGTGCTTTCATTGCCTTGTTGATATCGAAGGTGTTCATTATGGTCCTTTACGATGAGTTACGGTGACAAGAGAGAAAAAGGGTGTACTCGCAAAAACGGGAATTGCCGCGTTTTGCCGACTCCCACTCTCTCTTTCTCTCAGCGATCTTCTCCGCCTTCTCTTGTGGAATTGGTATTCGGAAAAGCAAACGAGGAGGTCATGTTCAAAGCAAAGAGACATCACGGATCACTGCGCAAAGTCGAAGCGGGTTTGCTGTGTGAAGAGATCGTTACGAGTAGATAAAGATACGGATAGTGGCATCAGTGTTGATGTGGAACAAATCAAGTTGGAGCAAAAGGCACGTCCGTTTGTGTCGCTTCATGTATCTAGTTGCGGAGTGAAGTGAAGAGTGGAATGAAAACGGAAGAGTTGGTGAAGCCACTCGAAATCCGAGAAGACGGCGAATTGGACGAGAATAAGGACAAGGTACATCTCGGATTGCATTGGAGTAACGAGTAGGTGCCGGAAGAAACGGATCCATCATCACCGTTGTGTCAGCGCGTTGCTTCTCATGGCATAGAACCGAAGAAGAGAAGCTGAAGAAGTATTTGGTGGATGACTCTGCGCTATACAAACCGGAAGGATTCGTATTCGTGATCGCTCTCTGTCAGGCGTAGGACATTCCAACGCTTGTTCCGAAGCTTCCCGCAGAGACGTACAGTACGTGAGAAATGGAGTGCAATGACAACTAGTGCGGAAGGAAGTGGAGGGAACGAACGATGGTCATAAGGAGACGATCGAGGAGTTGCTGGAACTGAAGAGAAAGCTGACGAGTGCGACTGTCGTGGAAGGAGTCATGCGTAGAAGAGCTGAAGCGCGAGCGGCGTGAGAAGTTTGAAGCCAAGTATTGACTGTGTACTCTCTTCTGTTTCCAACAAACACCACAGATTCGCTTCCTCTTCTTTGGAGGAGGAGCTCGAACCACGCGTTCCGCGCTCTCTTCGATGCTGTCCAGCTTCTCCTTCACCTTCATCGCAATGGGTTCCTACTGTTCACTCATCGCCACATCGTCTCACCTTCTCGTCTTCCCGCTCTCCTTCTCGTGCCACACTCACAAGCGCGTTTCCTCGCTTCCTTCGACGCAGAGGTCTTGATTTCACTCCCACACGCAATCATTACTCTCGATTCGTGCCTTCGATGAGTGGATTTGTTGCAGTGAGTTCCTGCTTTGGAGGGTTGACTGTACTGAGTTCTGGACTTGCTGGACTCACTGTAGCGAACACTTGACTTGAAGGATTCGCTGAAATAGATTCTTGCTGTGAAGGACTCGCTGCAACAAACTCTCGTCTCAATGGATGCTGGACCTCCAAATAGTCGTTTGCTGGCATCGCCTCTTCTTCGCCCAACAATCCCGCTGTGGAGAGGAGACGAAGCGGGATCTTGCCCTTCTTCTTTGAATCATGGATATCGATCTCGCGTCTCTCCACAACCAACTCCTCCAAACGCTTCATTACCGCGATCTTCCTCCCTCTCAGTTTCCACTCCACGTCCTGAACATCCTCGTATTCAGGAGCATACTGTATCCACAAATCCTGTCCAAAGAAGGAGGTCTTGTTCATCTTGTTCTTCGCTTGTCGAGCGGCAGAAACCAACTGGAATTTCACGCGCACTGTCTGTGTAAACGGCGCCGAAGGCAGATCCGTCACAATATCGTACTCCTCTATGGCACCATACAGCGCCAACTGCTTGATGAGGTCAGGAATCACATCAGTCACTGGAAGATTGCGAATCATCAAATATCTACGCTTTCAACCTCCCATTCTGTCTCAAACCGTGATTCTTGCGCTACCGTGTATACACGCACGCTTCTGTCAATCTCGGGACTGCGATATCTAAGAGAGTGATCGCATAATGGGAGTCCGGTACTGGGGTCGATCCACTGCCGGTTCTTGGGGCTGGGGGTAATCGGGCTCTTCGTACGGATCATAGACGACATTCTCCTGCAGCCAGGGCTGACTCATGGAAGAATAGTGTGGGAACAAACCGAGTCAAATTCATTGCTTATACGCCAAGAAGAATTCAATATCCTGATTGTCATCAGTAACACGCGATTCCATTTCGTTTACGGTAGTCCATGGAATGGAAGTGCTCTCTACATTTCCAACTCCATTATTGTACACATTGTTCTCGCCCAGCGGCGCTGGCTTCGTTCGACCCTCCCTCCTTTCGTAATCGCTCAGGAGGGTGATGTACTCCACAAAACTAATCCAGTAGTATCTCTATGAGTTATGCTATGCGAACACAGAAAACGAATTGGTTCTCCGGAATGCATCGCGATCCATTGATCTCGTTCGCATTCCCCTTCAGGTCCAGGTTCATCAGCATGTGCAGTCTCGCCTTCACCATCTCCGCCAGTTTCACATCGATGTTCTACACATCATCGCAATGCATCTCCATCACCTGAGTCTCTCGCAGCTCGCTCAATTTCAACGACACGCACACCTTCTGCTCCCTGCTCTTCTTGCTCCACCTGCTCTGTGACTTCTTATAGTGTTCGTAGTTGTAACTCTCCCAAATCAGCTTCTGTGCTATCCCTCACACACCACACACACTCCCACATTCCTCGTCCACATCGAATATGCTGTAACGCCCGCTCTCCACACGCTGTCTCGCCTTCTCCACCTCCTCCGGGTTCCTTCTCATCAGCTTCTTGTTCTTAAAGATCCGTGAGTACAGCACGTGCCCGATCTCAACTATCCTTCACACAACCCTTCAGGTGCTACGCGCCGTGTAACGAGGCAGGTAGCTCAGGCGCGTGCGACACAGCTTGTAGATCAGCAGACGGTGGAAAATGTGGCGAATGTTGGGATTCCAGTGCGTGAAAAATAGGACGAAATTCGGGAAAATGATCGTTTTGTACAGCTAGCGATGAAACGCCCTCCAGAGACCTACCATGAGACGATGCTTTCCGTTGAAGAAGTCCTCGTTGAAGTACACGAAGGTGATCACCTTCTCGAGGATCTGCAGATGGGGCATGCGAATCAAGCCCTTCAACACGTACAGAAAATAAACGTAATTGTTCTTCTCCTCGAACTCCATGTGGTTGTATTGACTGATCTCGGGGTACGCGAATAACCTGAGTTCGTTAAGGGGAATGATTCGGTAGATGGTGACTTTAAACTGACGGTCGTAATGGATCGGTTCGATAATACGACGGTCCTGAAGGATGCTGAAGAAGGCAAGACCCTCCCCGCGGGACGAGATGATATCTAGCGGTGACGACATGGAGGGAAAAGTACTGTTTTCGATAAGATAGTACACGCCTTGGAGGAGCGTGAATCCCTCCACGTGGCGAAGCATAAAGTAGTTCAGGTTGCACGGGGAGTCTTTGGCGCAGGGTCCTTTCTCGTTCTTTTTCCCTCCAAGGGGAGTCGTGTTCGGGTTGTTCTTCGCAATCACTTCAGAGTTCTCCTTAATCGTTTCAGAGTTCTCCTTAACCACCTCCCCACTCGCAATTACCTCCATATTCTCCTTAACCACCTCAGAGCTCGCAACCACCTCGCTGTTCTCCTCAAACACAACCTCGTCATCACTCTTCGCCTTCCACAGCGACGGAATCTTGGTCCTCAGCACGCTCTCCTTCTTCCGAATCGTCGTGTCGATCGAGGTCTCATACAGCATATCCAACGCGTTGTGCTGCGTGTAGATAATGCTCAGATTGTTGTTGTAGTAGTGGTGCGAGTGCGACATCGCGTCGAACTTCGACAAATCGAACTCGTCAGGAGCGGGCGATGTTGTGTGAATCGTCGGCAGAGGCGACGGCGGCGTGATCAACCTGCTGTTGGTGGGCGTGATCGAGGAGGAGGAAGAAAAACGATTGCCCTGTTGGAGATAGAAGAGAAGTTGGATCTCTTGCGACTACCCATGAAAAGGAGAAACCGTGGAAACATTGTAGATTTTGGAATAGAAGTCGTAGGAGTAGGAGTGGTAATTGAGCACGCGGTTGTACTGCCGGATGGCTTTGAGGAGGTTGTGCAGCACCATCAGACCTACGCTCAACTCCCGTCAAAACCCGAACTCTTGCTGATGTCGAGAAACACGCTGGTGTTGCACTTGTCGAACAGAATGCTCATCACACTACACTTCACACACACGCTCGACTCCGACGCGTTCAGTAGTCTTCCATTCACCACGCAGTTGTCGCTACCCGTAATTTCCCTCCCTCGCTCCCACCACAGCGCGTACGCGATCGTGTCCTTCATCACGTTGTCCATCGCCAGATTGATTCGCAGAATCCCGCTGGACAGCTTGCTGATGAAGAAGTCCTGGAAGTGGATCAGGAAGAGGCGCTCGAAGAGGAAGAAGCCGGGAATCGCGTGCCAACAGATCACTAGCTGTGAGGTTGGCGGGAAATCTGTACCGTCGTTGGGGTTGTGGAGGGAACGAATGAAGTTGATGTAATACGCGATGAACTGCGCGAGAATGCTCTTGGAGCGACCGAATCTACACAACAGGGCGGGAAGAAGGGAGTTACATTGAGATCACCTGCGTGTCCAAGTACAAGTCACCGATGATCTCCTTGTTCTCGTTCTTCTGGGGGACCCCCTCTTTTTCCTCCTCCTCGTTGCACAGGAACTTTTCTCCGTCGATGGTCGTTTCCATCTCCACGGCGTCCTGACTCAACTTTTCCCACCCAAACACGGAGGGGTGGGTTGCCTTGTATTTCTCGCACAGCAGGTACTCCTCCTTCGACTCGATGCAGCGCTCGTACATCAGGTCCACGAGAGTGTTCATGTTCGCCAGCTTCAGAGGAGGAAGGATGTTGTCACCGACATGATGCATTCCGTCCTGCTCGTCGGGGTTCAGCGTGTAGCGGTGGTTGCGCAAGATATCCTGGATGTTCGACGTGGAGTACGGGTTCTCGAAGTGGTCGTCGTCAATCATCACATTGTCGAAGTTGTGATCATCGTAGCAGAAGTTCTCCGGCGTGAACGGTTTCATGTACCCGGAACGATCCCCGTCCTCGTGGAACACGATCTGCTCGTTCTTGATGATGTACGGCGGCGGAATGTTTGAAGCCATGTCTATCCATAACCACTGAACGCGCATAACTACGCGACATGTCAATACCGCCAGTGGGGTTTCCCTCCTCGAGCGAATACAGGCTATCGCTCTGCTCGGAATGCAAATTGGATATGTGGACATGTTCCGTACTCTGTGAACGGGGCTCTTTCGCGATCTCCTGAATGCCATTCGGAAACCCTCTTCCGTCGTTCACCGGAGTCACGACGGTATCCGCGTTCGCGTTGTTCAGAAGCTGCGGATCCAGGTACTTGTCAATGAAAGAAGCGCCGATTGAGCAAAATGGCACGGACTCCACTCCCGCGTCAATATCGATCGTCGTGTTCGTCACCAGACCCTGGAGCTGTGTCAGAAAGCACACGCGGTATTCGGGAATACGGATGATGGAGGAAGAAATCGTCTACGCGTAAGGAATGACGCCAAAGGGGGACAGCGAACACAAAACTGCGCGAAGAAGCGGTATTCGCAACGATCGCTCGTGGAGTGTAGAGGAGAGACAGCTTCAGCAGAAAGATGTACTGGACCAGCTGGTCGTTTATCACCGGGTCGAGGGGAGTGTTGCTGTCTCGATATCCGCAGTTCTCCTACACATGACGGGTTCATTCTGAAAGCGACGAGCAAGAACTCCGATCGCACGACAATACTGGCAACGTACTGATAGATGATGGACTGCTTTGCAAAGGATGCCTACGACGTAAAACACGAAGCAAGCGCCTATACAGACTTCAGCATGAGCAGCAGTCGTGACCACAATTTCAGAAGCGCAGTGCGCATAATCATTTCGTCCTGACTCCTTTCATAAGCTAGTTCCATCAATGGCACGAATAATCGCTACTGAAACGCTGACAGTGGATATACTGGCTCAACGAATCTAGCAGCGCATAGGAATCTTCGTCGTTGCTAATTTTGTTCGCAGCATTCGCGAGCGCTTTCCCAATACTCTTGCTGTACTTCGGAAAGGGAGGCATAGGGAAAGAGGGACCCACGGGGAAAAGTTAAGACCTGCTATCAACACACAAATACTGCTTTGATGAGCATCCAAAAGCGTATAGTGGTCAGCCCTTCTTCATCCGCCTTTTCCGAACTCTTTGCGGGTGATGCTTGGGTATTCTTGCATACGTTGTGATGCCATGCGAGGAAACTGCGAATGGAGTTCAAATCCGTGGACATGCAGAAGGAGAAGGGGGTGTACGCATGAACAACAAACCACACTCAGTAAGAAAATGGAAACATTAAACATCAAAAGACGAGATCAAGGGTGCCGGATAATGCACGATCGACTCCGCGGGTTGCGAATGGTAAATATAACTAGAGTTGAACCCAAAGAACAGCAGTACTCCAAGAGTTCATCCACCGTCGGCGGAACGCCGAACTGCTCCATGAGGACGCTCTGCGTCAGCACTTCGTTATTCTTCCCCAAATCCGCCACCTTCTGCTGCATTTCCGGAGAACACGCCAATGCGTTGCACAGTACGCCCACCATGATATTGAGAGCAGCGCTGTTCTCCTGAATATACACTAGGGATGAAAGGACCAAGAGCAGCGGGAACTCGAAGCCCCGGAGAGCAAATGCAGGCGATCCAGCTTCACTGACGATACGTGCTTGTACTTCTTTGAGTGCTCGAGACAATTGCGAATCACCTCAAAGGCGCTGTTCTCCTGCTGTCGTCGTTTCTGCACATCACTGCAAACGGAATAGCCTACAGACTCGCACGAGCGGTGCTTATCCCTCTTGAGTTCGCTCAGGGAAGGCACAAGTCCGTCCTCCGCCTCCTTCTTCTTCTTTGTCGTCTTCCTCTTTCTCTTTCCCCCCTTTTCCATTGTCGGACTGGTTTTCAAATCGAGATAATGGATTCAATGAATGGGGACCCCACGTTTACGAATTCCACGGTTATTCTTTCCTTTTAGGATACACAGGACAAAGGATGAATGACAGGGTGAGTGTATCAATCGAGAAAGTGGACGAGTGGATCGACTGTGTCTCGGAATGCAAACTGCTCCCAGAGTCGGACATGAAAACGATTTGCGACAAGGTATAATGCACGGCGGATTTGTGAGTGACTAGGCACGCGAAATATTCGTGAACGAGTCGAACATTCAGCCAGTTCCCTGTCCCGTTACGATATGCGGCGATGTCCACGGCCAATTCCACGACCTTATTGAGCTATTCAAAATTGGTGGTCACATTCCCGATACCAACTATCTCTTTATGGGCGACTATGTGGACCGAGGTTTCCATTCCGTTTTGGCCGTTCTTCGCGCTTAGCTCTAGATTGAAACGGCAACGCTTCTTTTACTGCTCAAAATTCGGTATCCTGACCGTTTGTACATCCTCCGTGGAAACCACGAAAGCAGACAAATCACCCGTGTGTAGATTGCTTCCGTTTTGTGCTGAGGAATAGGTACGGGTTCTACGATGAGTGCATCCGGAAGTACGGTGATGCCACGGTCTGGAAGTACCTCACAGATCTGTTTGACTACATGCCGATTACGGCGCTCGTTGAAGATGAAATCTTCGCTCTTCATGGAGGTTTATCGCCTTCCATTTCGACTCTCAACCAAATCCGCGAACTGAACCGTGTAATGGAAATCAATCGAATATCCTGATGAGTGTTGCAGTGTGTTATTCTTAACCCGCACGAAGGAAGCATGTGCGATTTGCTGTGGTCCGACCCAGACGAACGTACGGGTTGGGGCGTTTCTGCGCGTGGTGCTGGCTACACATTCGGATGCGATATCAGTAGCCAGTTCAACAAAGAGAACGATCTGAGTCTGATCACCAGGGCGCACCAGCTCGTCATGGACGTTTGACTTTCCGCGCGGCGTAACGGTTAGGGCTATCACTGGTGCCACAACCAGAATGTGGTCACGATCTTCTCTGCCCCGAATTACTGCTACAGATGCGGAAACCAGGCTGCTATTCTCGAAGTTGGAGAGAATATGAAGTACAAATTGTGGCAGTTGGGGGAGAGCGTGACGTGTAGTTTGCAATTCACTTCGGCTCCCAGACACGGTGATCCTGAAGTGGCTCAGCGCGCTCCGGAGTACTACCTATGATTGTTTTTCTGTAACTATTACGCCTCTGGCTGTTTCTTTCATCCGACAAGAATTGGGTCGACCCAATTGGAATGGCCCAGAATTCGTTCATCTGTAAATCTCCCTTCCTTCGGAGTATAGACAGAAGCAGTCGCATGCATCTTCTATTACTCTTGTGTCTCTGTTTCTCCTCCGCTCGTGTTTGACGAATAGTGTGTTCTCACGGCTTCTCGTTTTCAGGAGATTATCCCTACGCCTCCGACGTCAAGGAGCAGTCAGGATCGTCGTTTTGCTGCAATATTGAGAGTAGCGTGCTGAAAACGGGCGTCTTTCGCTTTGCCTGTAGTCCTATCGCAAGCGATGATGTAGTCCAGCATACACACGATGGTGAGCTTGTTAGTTTGGCCAGGTGCTCGTTCGTTTTCATCGTGTCACCGATAGGTTTCGTCGAAGAGACGTGGGGAGGACAGATTATTCGCGCGACCACAACTCGTTTGAAATACCGTTCGTGAAGGAAGACTCCGTGTCTGAAAGAGAGGAGTACGGACGACAAACGATGGAGGATCTTCTCACACAATCGATGAGGAACGAAATGGGAGAGAGTCGTATCGTTGTATATGCAAGCCAGAATGCAACAACCGCCGTCTCTGTTTTGGTGTTTTGCAGACAGAGGATACTGGTGAAGAGTGTGGAAATGCCATTCAGAAGGGGAATACCTGTACCGAGTGTTCATATCCTGTTTGCTATTCAGGAGGATGAATCGGTGCTGGTTTCGAGCAACTCCGTACTATACTCCGTGCGGCAGGAAGGGAATGAATGGAGAGGCTTGTTCCAGAGCGGAGATACCCAGTTGTCCTTTGTTCTTGAGCGTAATCCGAGCATGCAGGTATGCAATGTGGTGAGTGGCTTAGTCGTAGAACGTCAAGGTGGATAAAGGGAAGAGTTCGGGGAATGATCCTCGCCTGACTCCGATCATTGTGGTCTTTTTGGTGGTGATTGGTATTCTAACGTGTATCGCATTTGTACTATTATATTGACAGTCTTTCTTTAGTTGTGTGTGTTTGTTAGAATTGTGTGTTTAGAGGGGTTGATAGTGTGAGGTAGTTGTGAGAAATCCCCTTTTGGGGTGAACGGCTTCATTCAAGGAATCATCTCTCCAACACGAGCAGTATGCAATAAGCCCATTCCAAACTGATCTCTTCCACTCACAAGAAACACTTCAAACAAACACCCCAATGACATACCCATTCGATCGACTTCAACCCTCTTAA
>ERZ780157.1578-NODE-1578-length-24319-cov-4.119519_pt1 | contig 24319 bp, 25 predicted proteins | sample MGYA00511169_ERZ780157 | MGnify/ENA primary metagenome ERZ780157 (study PRJEB29588, sample SAMEA1965149) | human gut metagenome | biome: human gut; feature: human-associated habitat; material: faeces | place: Denmark | collected 2008/2010 ... | reverse complement strand
TAAGCGTGGGTTCATCATATTTGGTGTGGTATCTTTAACTATGGGAAACTCCGGTCTCCCACTTGGATACCGTCTTGTCACTGATGCCAATCTGTTCTGCCAGTTCTTTCTGCGTCAGACCTTTTTCCTTTCTCAATACTGCGATAAATGTTCCGATCCTCGTCTGATCCATATACTTCCTCCATTTTCCGAACAGGTCGCTGTCCACCGTTCCGAGGGACCTGTCATGCTTTTGTAAAGCTGCAGCTTTATAGCTACACCTTAGTTCACCGACCCGTAAAGTGCAATCCCTTCACCGTAGAATACGCTCTATAAAGCAAAGAAAGCCGCGTAGATTATCTCCCTGCGCGGCTTTTTCTCCTACTCCATATATTCCTGCACCAGCGTCTTATACTGCTGCACCTTATTGGCAATCCCGCCCTGATTGTAGCGGTCAACTTCCGCCGTCACCATAATCTGCATCTTGCGATCTTTTCCAAGCATCTTATTGCCGGAAAGATCCTGTGTGATCTCCGGCATAATCAGCGTAATCTGATATTCCATGCTTCGCAGAATCTGATTCTCATCGATCACATAGGTCGCCGTCATATCCTCGTAATGTGCCTGCTTGTGCTGCTGGACGGATAGCGCCGCCGTCTTCACGGCGTCCCCGTCCGCTCCGCTTTTTTCATAAAAAGCATAGGACTTCTCCACCTGTGCCACCTGATTCTCCCATGCCTCCTCTAAATATTCCTGCGTAAAAGAGCAGGTAATCTCCACAGCCCCGTCCTCTGTGACACGCTCCAGGTCTTCCACATCTGTCCCGTCGTAACCCAGATCCGTCACCATTTCGTAATCAGGAATGACGGTGTTCTCCCGTTGCTGCGGCAGTATCTGCTCCCACTCACCACTCCAGTCAATGTAATGATACAGATTCCTCCCGTCACAGAACTGCTTTAAATAGAGTCTTGTCCCGTCCTCATCCGTCGTGTAGTGTTCGCTTATCCAGTCACCTGTCAGCATATCCGCCCAGGCATGCATCGTCTCTCCTCCGGCGCTTCCGTTCTGCTTCCAGCGATATTCATAGGAAAGCTGCAGATTGTCCACTTTTCCCAAATTCCACATGGCAACCTGAATCTCTCCGAGTTCTCCTCTTCCCGTACTGTTCTGACGCAGTGCGCCAAATATCAGCACACCGGCAAATACAACGACTGTCAGTATCCGCAGCTTTCTTTTTTCCATAGCACTATCCTCTATGCCAGCAATCCCAATGTTTCAAATGCCCGATAAATTCCATCGTCGTCGATGGACGATGTAACCATGTCCGCCCGTTCCTTGACTTCTTCTCGCGCGTTGCCCATCGCAATACCGATTCCTGCGTATTCCATCATCTGAAGATCATTCGGACCGTCTCCCACGGCAATGGAATCCTCTCTCGCAATGCCGGCCGCCTTCAGATATCGCTCCATGCCGGTTGCCTTATTGATTCCGTTGATGCCGATCTCGCCCGCATATTCTCCCATACCTTCCAGGCTGATCGCCACCGTGTCAAAGTAAGGCTCCAGATCTGCATGTACCTTCGCCACCGGAAACGGCGCATTATAATATAGAAGCTTTTCATTTCTCGGATTCTTCCAAGGCTCTTCCGTCAGATGCATGTTTCCAGTGAGACGCACAAGGCGCTCCTCGCTCATCCCCATCTTTCGGTAGATCTCTAAGATTCCTTCACTGCTGCGGCGGTTCAACACCACACCGTCGTCCGCCTGATAGCAAAACAGGAATCCGTTGCCCTCCAGATAATCGTAAACGCTCTTCCTGTGCTCCTCATCAATATATGCGTGATAAATTTCCTTCCCATCGGCGATCACAAACACGCCTGCCGCGCCGACAATCCCGGAAAACCCAAGTTCCAACAGCTCATCATAAATCTGGAAACGGCTTCTTCCCGTACAGACGACCATCTTGTGACCGTTCGCCTTCGCCCTGCGGACCGCCTCTTTGGTAGATTCCGGTATCTCTCCCCGGTCATTGACCATCGTGCCGTCCACATCCAGAAACACCACTTTTTTATGGTTATTTATCATTTCTGCGCTCATATTTTCCTGTCCTCTTCACGATTGCTTTTATGTACATGATATGTTGTTTTGGGGATGGAATCAAGCTATTTTAAACGTTATATGGAAAAAAGTATCTTTATTTTTTCGACTCCCACCTTACCTGTCCTTCCTATAGCCGCCGGATCGGCTGCTATTCTTGCACCCGATCGTATATTTATCAATAATCGTGGCATCATAGAAACTCTACTGTGCTTCCTGTATCAATTTATCTACTATAATTATTTTTTCTATATTTCAGCGGTGATACCGCATATGCCTTCTGGAAACTTCTGATAAAATAGCTTACATTCTGATAGCCGCTCTGCATGGCTACATCCGTAACCGGGATATCGGTGTCCTGTAACAGCTGCTTTGCATGCTCCAACCGCAGGTATGTTACATATTGTGACAGTGTAATATGAAAATGTTCCTTAAAATACCTCGATATATATTTTTCCGAGAGATGAAACTGTTCCCCAAATTCCCTCAGCGATATCTTTCCTGTAAAATTCTGCTGTATATAGGAAACCATCTCTTTTTCTACTGTATTTCTGCCACTTGTATCATTTTCTATTACAAATCCTTTCTTCCACATTTCAAGAATAAATTGTAAAAGAATTATTTTTGTCTTTATCTGCGCAGTTATTTTTGACTCAGTTTCATCATTTTCTGCCATATATATATCAATCAGCTGCTCACACAGTTCTTTTGCCGAGTCTTTTACTCTTGGGTTTATCATCAAATGACCGCTATTTAATGGTTCAAGCAATTTATCATCTAACATGTCATCGGTCCGAAAAGATATATATTTTAACGGAAACAAAAATGTAAAATAATCCACAGTGCCGGTCTGTGAGCCCATAAGATGCAGATTGCCCGGCGATACAACGAACGCATCCCCTGCTTTTCCAATATAACTCTCTCCTGATATACTTACCGTCAGCAAACCACTTTTTACATATATAATCTCAAATTCATCATGCCAATGTACCGGTATCTGAAATGACCGCCCCGCATTCTCTATGTGATATATACTAAATGGATTGTCCTTTGTACCATGTGGTTTATTTTCCTTTAATTCAAAGTACATACTCTCTCCTACAATTCTACAAGGCTCTTGCTTTTCCATTTTCCGCTCTTCCATCTAAGCACCATTCCAACAGCTCTCGCGCACTCATCACCTGCCATGGCAATATATGCTCCTACTGCCTGAAGTCCCATATGTATTCCAAGAAAATATGTTCCACCAACTGCAAACAGATACATAAATATCGCACCCATTATAACCGGAAAAACCGCATCTCCACTGGTTTTTAATGCCTGACCATATACAAGATTTGTCACCCTTCCAAATTCAAGGAATATATCTACTATTAACAGCCTTACCACAAGATTTATCATTTGCGCATCATCCGTAAATATATGAACTATAAAATGTCCGGACATCGCAAATGTCACAGAGAAGCACGTCGCTGTTATAAGACCATATACCACAGCTTTCCGCGTACCCCTGTCACATTCTTCAAACTCCTTTGATCCAATTCTCCAGCCAGTCATAATAGCATTAGCCTGTGCAAGTGCAGCTCCTATACAATACGAAAAATTTGCTATCTGCATAGCATATGAACGGGCTGTAACATTCATTCCGACTGCATCCATCTGATTCATAAATCTTACTATAAGTGTCATTGCAACATTATAAAGTGCTGTTTCAAATGCAGAAGGAAAACCTATCTTAACAATCTGCGCAAGTATCTTCCGTGGCGGAATGCGCTCCGGACTCTGCTTTGCCTTTATCAGTACAGCACCCATGCCTGCTACAATGATAAGGTTCACAACTTTTGAAATAACTGTGGCAATAGCAACGCCCATTACTCCCCAATGAAATACAAACAGGAACACTGAATTAAATATTATATTAATGGCATTTCCTGCAATCGTTCCTATCAAGGAATGCTTTGTATATCCAAACACTCTGAGATAGCTGGAAAAAATGGGAATAAGCGCATTTAAAAAACATGCACCTCCAACAATTTTAAGGTATGTTTCTGCCGGCTCAAACAAAGCCGGAGAAATACTTACGATTCTAAGTATTTCTCCAGAAAAAAAGGCAATAATAACCGACATAAGGATACCTGTCAGTGCGTTAAACATAAGTCCAAGCTGTCTGGCCTGATATGCAATTCCAGGTCTCCCCGCTCCGATATTTTGTGACATAACTGCTACCATACCGGATGATATTACCCCGAACATGATGATAAAAACACTTATATATGTATTTGCTGTTCCGACAGCTCCCACAGCCTGGTCGCTTACAGACGATAACATAAGTGTATCGACCATGCCTGAAAGCATATAAAATAAAGTCTCTAAGCATATTGGCACAGCCAGCTGTGTCAATGTTTTTCTTTCAGTTGCCATGTTTTTCTCCTATGAAAACTAATATAACATACATTATCAATAATATGGTATTTTTCTGCATATTTCTTGTATAATATTATGCAAAAATTGCATTATTTCTACTTATTTACGAAGTGAATCAGCAAGTCTGTTAATTTTGCCCTGATCTGCATTGTCATAGGAAAATATTTTATGATTCCACATTCTCATCTCTGCATAAAATCTCATCTTTGACAGTTGATTAGTTAAAAAAGTGCCACAATCCCTGTAAATACAAGGGGTGTGGCACTTTTATCTGCATACACGAAATATAGTAATGTTTTATCTCCGCTTACTTTTTTTCTGAATTCCTTTCATTTTCCGTTTTGTTATGAATTGATAGTCCGTTCTGAATCCGCAGGTTTCATGGAGATCATCAGTGATTTCCTGACGTTCATATACCGGCATGAAGCCCTGTTCTTCTATATCCGTAAATTTTATGTCTTTTAAAGTGTGAAGTAATTGTTCTGTGGTATAAGTCCCTTTCAAGGAGCGGTTTAATAACCGGAAATGTAACAGAGCAAGAAAGCAGGTGAGGAAATGAGCTTTAATCCGATCTTCACGGTTTAAGTAAACGGGTCTGGCTTCAAAGTCTGTTTTCATAGTTCTGAAACAGTCTTCAATCTGCCATCTTCCTTCACTGACTTTTAAGATATCTGCAACGTCATCATCAAGCAGGTCTGTACATACCGCATAAAGTCCGTCATACATTTCTTCTTCAGCAATCTTATCCGTATCGAGATAATAGTGGATCTTAGCTTTTTCTCCTTCGTTGGTTACAGCTACCTTATTTACAAATCTTGCAGGATCATTTGGATTTTTACGCTGTTTTTTTAGAGAGCCATTTGCAACCATTTTTTCTGCCCGACAGATCTGCTCCGCACGGATGGCTTTCTGATAAGCGGCATATTTAGGGGAGTAGGTTATGATTAATTTTTGATCCAGTTTTTTTGTTGTCAATGGTTCGTCTTTATAATAAAGCTGGTTCTTGTCATCATCTGTCAGTTTTGTGAGATCAACAGGTTTATCATCTGAGAGACGTTTGAAGCCAGTTTTCTTTAAAGCCCATGCCCGGTCTTCAGCAGGCAGCTTTTTGATGGACTGAGTGACAATAAATGCCCTCTGTCCCATGTGATTAAGAACACGGTTATCCTCAGAAGCAAGTCCGGCGTCACTACAATAGATAAACTTATCACAGCCGAATTGTTGGAGAATCTTTGTTTCTAAAGGTTTTAAGGATTTCTGCTCATTTTGGTTTCCAGGAAAGAGTGAGAAAGCCAAAGGTATTCCGTCACCATCTGTAAAGAGTCCCATTTGAATAATGGGATTCGGACGGTGCTCTTTGCTTTTTCCGTATTTTTTATCTCCATCTTCCTGTTCGATTTCAAAGTAGTAGTTTGTGCAATCATAATAAAGGATCCGATCCATTCTGTCACCAAGAAAAAAGCTGTTTTTATAAACTTCTGATTGAATAAAATCCATTTCAGAAGCAAGAACAGAAAGAGCTCGGTAAACATCATGAAGTTCATAAGTTGGAGGCTCAAGGAACTGTTTTGCTGCTCGAAAGGAAGAACTTTTGCTGGAAGGTTCCAGAACCCTTGTATAAATTAAATCAGATAAAATAGCATTAAGATCATACTCGAATTTATGTCGGCTTTTGATTTTTCGGCAGACAGAATCGAGCTTAAGTCCATAGTAAATAGACTGAAGAAAAAGATATCCGCCAGAAAAAAGTTTCTGCTTATTATAGTCCATGAGTCTGTTGGAATGAAATGGAATCATGACAGTAGCATCCTCTTTTTCACTTTTATATTTCAGTGTTTCAAGACGAGCCTGTTCATTTGCCCATTCAACAACTCCGTCACGATCCGTGTGGAGCTGCGCCGATAATTCAGCTAACGTACCTAATTTTCGGATGGTTTTGGAAGTACTTTTCCCATTGGCATTTGTATAGGACTGAGTGATGTAAAAGGACTCAGAATTTTTTGATTTTGATGTTGTTATACGCACAATAATCACCTCTGTCACTATTATACCACATATCACCAAATATTACTATATAATAAAAATAAAAATTTGACAAAAAAATAAGCCTATTTCAAGGCTTTGCGGTACTTTTTTGCATTTCAATGTGTCAAACTCCCGTGTAACAAGAAAATAAAAAAATATAAAGTTTTAGTTGTTGCCCGTTATCTTTTCTGATATAATAAGTCCAAATCTTAATACTCTGCCGTGATAAAATGTGAAACTGTCACGAAGGAGGCTAAAAGGAGGAACTACAAATGAAAGAAAAGAAAGAACGGGCCAAACGTCTGCCCACTTTTGCGGAATCGATCACACCGATCGTCGCAATGCTCCTGATCCTTACCATCGGAAAAGGCGTATTCGGCTACAGCACAGAGCCGCTTCTGATCATGGTAGCTGCAATCGCAGCATTTATCGCGTTCCGTGTAGGCGTTACCTGGGATGAGATGATGGATGAGATCTGCACCAAGATCGCAAAGGGCATGCCGGCCATCCTGATTCTTGTATGTGTTGGCGCTATGGTTGGTACCTGGATGGCATCCGGTACCATTCCGATGATGATTTATTACGGCGTCCAGATCGTAAACCCGAAATTCATGCTGGTTACCGCGTTCCTGATCGAGGCAGTGGTTTCGATTGTTACCGGTACCTCCTGGGGTTCCGTTGCAACCATGGGTGTTGCCCTGATGGGAATCGCAAGCGCCCTTGGCGTATCCCTTCCGGCTACTGCAGGTGCCTGCATCGCAGGTTCCTACTTTGGTGACAAGATGTCTCCGCTGTCCGATACCACAAATCTGGCTCCAATCGCGGCAGGCAGCACACTGTATGAGCATATCGGACATATGTTCTACACCACTGTCCCAGCAACCATCGTTTCCCTGGTGGTATATGCCATTGTTGGTATGAACGCAGATGTAAGCGCAGATATTACTTCTGACACCGTTACTACTTTATTAAGCCAGCTTTCTTCCATGTACAGCTGGAACCTGCTGATTATCATTCCGGTAGTGATCGTGCTGGGCGGCTCCCTGTTTCATAAGCCAACCATTCCGGTTATGCTTCTTTCTACCTTTGTAGCAGGCTTGGAGAGTGTCTTCATTCAGCACGTAGCGTTAGGAGATGTGTTAAAGGCAACCGTAAACGGTTTTGATGTATCCATGATCCACCGTGCAGGATTTGACACCGAGACCTGTTCCGAGGCCGTAACCAAGCTGTTAAACCGCGGCGGTATGAACGGCATTATGAGCACCACACTTCTGGTATTCTGCGCATTCTGCTTCGCAGGTATCATGAGCCGGGCTGGCTGTCTGGATGTGGTACTCCAGAAGATCTTAAGCGTGGCAAAGAGTACCGGTGCGCTGATCACCGCAACCGTTGCAGCCTGCATTACCATGGCACTGACCACCGGTAACTCTTACCTTTCCATTCTGATTCCGGGCGAGATGTTCCGTGACGCTTACAAAGAGCGCGGGCTTGCGGCAAAGAACCTGTCCAGAACCCTTGAGGATGCCGGTACTGTAGTTGTACCGCTGATCCCGTGGTCCGCAGCAGGTGCTTACATGGCTTCCACCCTTGGCGTAGAGACTCTGGATTACCTTCCATGGGCAATCCTGTGCTACACCGGCTGGATTTTTGCGATCATCTGGGGCTTTACCGGATTTGGTATTGCCAAGCTCGATGATGAGAAGAAAAAGGAGAACTAAATACGATGTCCAGAGTGCTTTTGATTAAAAATGCGAATCTGTATGATCCGGATCCAAAAGGAATCCGTGATATCCTGATCGTAGATGAAAAAGTATTTTCTGTGGCAGAACACATCGATCCACCGGAACTTTCTGTTCCGGTGGAAGTTGTTTCTGCAGATGGAAAAACGGTAATTCCTGGTTATGTGGACCAGCATGTTCATGTGATTGGCGGGGGCGGTGAGGCGGGGCCTTATAGCCGGACTCCGGAAGTATTTCTTTCCGATGTAACCACAGCTGGAGTAACCACGGTTATTGGCGTTCTCGGAACCGACGGAACCGGACGCCATCCGGAATCCCTGCTTGCGAAAGTGCGGGGGCTGGAAACAGAAGGAATCAGCGCTTATATGCTGACTGCTTCCTACGAAATCCCGCTTAGAACCATGACCGGAGACGCAAGGCGCGATATTATCCTGATCGACAAAGTCCTTGGAATCGGAGAAATCGCGCTGTCAGACCACCGTTCCTCCCAGCCTACCAAGGATGAGCTGAAACGGATCCTGACCCAGGCGAGACTGGGCGGCATGCTTTCTGCCAAGGCCGGTGTGGTGCAGTTCCATATGGGAATCGGAAAGAACGGAATCCAGATGCTGTTTGACATTCTGGATGAGACAGAGATTCCGGCCCGCCATATGATCCCAACCCATGTAAACCGTGCGCCGCATCTGTTTGAGCAGGCAAAAGAGCTGGCGAGGCGGGGAGGCTATATTGACATTACCTCCGGAATCCGGGAGCAGGACGGCTTTACGAACTGCATCAAGCCAAGCGAGGCCATCCGCATCTGTATGGAAGAGGGTGTTCCCATGGAGCAGATCACCATGAGTTCCGATGGAAACGGAAGTATGAGTGTTCCGCTGCCGGATGGCGGCGCAAAGCTTCTGGTTACCCGGCTTTCTTCCCTGCATGAGGAAGTGCGTGATGCTGTAAAGGCAGGGGTTCCGGTGGAAAAAGCCATCCGCATCTGCGGGGAGAACCCGGCCAGAGCCAACGGATTATTCTCGAAAAAGGGCTGCATCCGTCCGGGTAGCGACGCGGATCTTGTGATCCTGGATGAGGAATTTCTGGTAGATACGGTATTTGCCCGTGGACAGAAAATGGTGGAGTATGGAAAAGCACTGGTAAAAGGCACCTTTGAGACGGACTGACAGAAGCTTTGAAATAGAAAAGCAGAAAAGAAAGAGACAGGAGAATTGACATTATGATCAAGTTACTGAAAAACGCGAATGTGTACGCACCGGAGAAACTGGGAAAGAAAGATATCCTTATTGAGGGGGAAAAAATCCTTCTGATGCAGGATACTATTGAGGGATATGAGGGACTTCCGGGAGTGGAAACCTATGATCTGGAGGGAAAGACCGTTGTTCCGGCTTACATTGACATGCACGTGCATATCACAGGCGGCGGCGGAGAGCAGGGTCCGGCATCCCGTGTACCGGAATCCCAGCTCAGTGAATTCTTCAAAAATGGTATTACCACGGTAGTCGGACTTCTGGGAACCGATGGCGTAACCCGCAGTGTGGAAAATCTGGTCGCAAAAGCTCGCGCCCTGACCGAAGAGGGCATGACCGTGTACACTCTGACCAGTTCCTATGGTTACCCGCCGACCACCCTGACCGGAAGTGTAGAGCGCGATATCATCCTGGTTCCGCCGATGATCGGTGTGAAGGTAGCGGTATCGGACCACAGAAGCTCCAACCCAGGCGGAGAAGAGCTGATCGCGCTGGCTACTGCAGCGCGCAGAGCCGGCTTACTCAGCAATACCCCTGGCCTGGTAACCATGCACATGGGTGACGGAGAGGGAAGACTGGATCCGATTTTCTATGTGCTGGATCATTCCGACGTTCCAGCCAAGAACCTGCTGCCGACCCACATCTTACGCAATCCTGGCCTGATTGATGCCAGCGCGGATCTGGTACGCCGTGGCGGCTACATTGACTGCACCGCCGGCGCCGATGATGTGGAGGTCGAATCCGATGCTCTGAAGCTCTATGAGCTGTTGCACCGCGAAGATGTGAGCCTGGATCATGTAACCATGTCCAGTGACGCGTTCGGAAGCCAGCCGCGCTTCAACGAAGAGGGCGAGTGCATTGGCCTGACCTACGCGTCCCCGAAGTATCTGCACCGTACCATCCAGATTCTGGTAAGAGAGGGCATGCCGCTGGAGGATGCCTTACAGCTTCTGACCAGCACTCCGGCCGTACTCCTTGGCAAAGAAGGAATCAAGGGCTGTGTAGCGGAAGGCGCAGACGCAGACCTTCTGATACTGGATGAGAATCTCAACATCAACAGCCTGTTTGCCCGCGGCAAGGTCGCTGTGTGGGAGCAGGAAGTGAAGATGAAGGGCAGATTCGAGCAGTAAGGAAAAACATACAGGAGAAGGACTGTGACTGACTTATACTTTTTTATACTGACTGCCATCAACCTGTTCGTCCTGATTTTTATGTGCGGTCTGGTGAAGTTAAGCGAAACCCTGAATCCCAAACAGGCAAAAGGGTTTCTTGCCACGTTTATTCTGATTGGTGGAATCTCCATTCTGGAGATGATTTCCGTGCTGGTGGATGACGGACCGGGTTGCTGAGCCAGAAGAGCTACTTAAACCGGACTCTGAATCTGCGTCCGGAGGACCGGATGCTGATTGTGCTGGATCTGGACGATTTTAAGTACATCAACGATACGTACGGCCATTTGGCTGGAGACCGGTGCCTGAGGGAAATTGCCGGATGCCTGAAAAAAGCCTATAGCCGTTATGGAAACTGTTACCGCATTGGAGGAGATGAATTCTGTGTTCCTTTGCGGGAACCGGAAAAGGAAGAACTCTGCAAAGAGAAATTCTTCTGGGTGATGGAGAAACGCAGAAAGGTGGTTTCCATTCTGCCGTTTGTCTCCTATGGCAGTGCGGAGCTTCTTGAGCAGGAGAGTATCCGCGACACCAAGGCGAGAGCAGACCAGAAAATGTATGAGGATAAAAAGGAACACAAGGAGAGAAAGGGCAGATGATGAACAGTCCCATTATCGAGTTTGATGTGCACGGAATGCGCACGGAAGATGCGGTTGCGGCTATTCAGAAAAAGGTGGATCAGGCCGGAACTGCCGTCTACAAGATCCGGGTGATCCACGGATACAATGGCGGTACCCGGATCCGCTCAGCTATCCGGGAAGAGTTCAGTTATGGACGGGAACCGAAGGTAAAGCGCATCACAATGGGCGCAAATGAGGGGATTACGGAACTGATTTTGCGGGAATTATAAAAGAGAATGAACGTGGTGGTTGTGGAATGAAATTCATTTCGCAGCCGCCACGTTTTTCATTTTCGTCATTTTTACCAATAAAAATCAGGGGGAAAACGAGAGGTAAAAATCATACAGAAACCTTGTGTACTTGTCGACAAGTGCACAAATGGAGGAGAGAAAGATGGAGGAAGAGAAACAGTTGTCAAAATAATAACGAAATAAAAAGCAATTTGGGAGGTCTAATCCGGGTTTTTACAGACAAAAAGTATGTTTGCATCGACATGTTTGCATTGTCTTGATGCAGCAAGTATTGGTATTGGTTTAGCGAATTTTGGAGGTGTTTCTATGCTTTTTTCTGTTTCTGCTGGCGATGATCCCGATCCTCTGGCTGGTGATCGCACTGAGTGTTTTGAAGATGCCAGGGCACAAAGCCTGTTTCCTTGCGTGGATCCTGACAGCACTGTTATCCATGTTCTGCTGGAAATTTCCGGCAGGGAATATGGCAACGGCAACGCTGGAAGGTGTGCTGAATGCATTATGGCCGATCTGCCTGGTCATCATTGCAGCGCTCTTTACTTACAATCTAATCTTAAAGACCGGTGCAATGGAAGAGATCAAAAAGATGCTGGCCAGTGTATCGACCGATAAGCGCGTGCTGCTTCTTTTAATTGGCTGGGGCTTTGGAAACTTTATGGAAGGTATGGCGGGCTTTGGAATCGCGGTTGCGATTCCGGCATCTATGCTGGCTGGTATCGGCGCGGGAGCCATCGGAGCAGTCGGATCAGAAAGCTTCACATGATGGATGTGCCGGAAGAGTACGGCGGACTTGGCCTGGATCATATGGATCAGGCAGCCATCGTAGAGCAGATCGCCTGGGCGGATGCCGGTGTGGCAGTTACTTTAAACGGTAACGGACTGGCTTTAAAACCAGTACTTCTGGCAGGCAATGAAGAGCAGAAACAGAAATGCTGCGATATCATCATCAACGGAGGTTTTGGTTCTTTCGCACTGACCGAGCCGAACGCGGGATGTGACGCGGGAGCAGGAAAAACTACCGCAGTCCGCGAGGGCGATGAGTATGTATTAAATGGAAGAAAGTGCATTATCACCAACGCCAGCGTGGCAGATTTCTTTGTAGTGACTGCCATGACCGCAAAGGATCAGGGAACCAAAGGCATTTCCGCTTTTCTGGTATATAAAGGAACCCCGGGCTTAAGCGTCGGCAACCATGAGAACAAGATGGGTATCCGCTGCTCTACCACCAGTGATGTGATTCTGGAGGATGTGAGAATTCCGGCAGAGAACCGTCTGGGTGAGGAGGGAACCGGATTCATTACCGCTATGAAGACTCTGGATCTGGCACGTACCTGGTGCGCAGTCATCGGTGTCGGCGTAGCACAGAGATGTATCGATGAGGCAGTGGCTTATTCCAAACAGAGAGTACAGTTTGGAAAGCCGATCTGCAAGAATCAGGCAATCCAGTTCAAGATTGCGGACATGGAGATCCGTACCGAGGCTTCCAGACAGCTGATCGCGCACTCCATCCGTCTGGCAGACATGGGACTTCCGTTCAGCAAAGAGTCAGCAGCAGCCAAATGCTTCGCAGGTGATTCTGTGATGCAGACCGCTATCGATGCCGTACAGATTCTGGGCGGTTACGGTTACAGCCGTGAGTATCCGGTAGAAAAACTCATTCGCGACGCGAAGATCTTCCAGATCTTTGAGGGAACCAATGAGATTCAGCGTATGGTAGTCGGCAGAGCCGTGATTGGAAAGTAAGACAGGAAAGACATAGCCTGGGAACCGGATTTGTATCCAGCGTGATCGAGGTAGAGTCGCAGGAGGAAGGCCTTGTGGCAAAGCAGGAGACTGAGGAAGGCTACATCCGCTACAGCGTGGCACAGCCGGCACTCCTTCCTCATCAACATACTCCATAATGTCACCGTAGTCGGCATTAAGGGTTTTGCATATCTTCCCAAGGACGGTGAGCGTGACCTTCTCGTCCCGGCGTAATTTTGTCATTGTATTCGGCGCAACGCCGGAGGCTTTCCTCAAATCAGCCTTGCTCATCTTTTTGTCAACCAGTAACTTCCACAAACGATTATATGAAACAGCCATATTTGCCTCCTTTTTGTTATAAGGGAATCATACACCAAAAATAAAATCCAAACCTTTTCAGACGGCATTTATTGTAATTCCTATGCTTTTCCTGAAAGGTTTGGATTTTATTTAAGTTTTGATAACTCAAAAAATCTCAAATTTAAGATTTACTGCGACACACATTTGCCACACGTTGCTTTGAGGCAGGAATCCCACCGAAGACGGTACAATCATATCTTGGACACGCTTCTTTACAAATGACTATGGATCTATATACAAGTGCATTAGATAAGAAAAAGGTTGATGATATGAAATTACTGGAAGATACTATTGGATTAGAGAAAACCAATTCTTCATCAGCAACCAAAAAAATCATTCAATTTGGTGCTTGAAAAATGGGGTATATATGGGGTATTATATAAAATATTTGGTGTATAAAATCTTGGAAAGTATCGAAAAATCAACATTTTGAGAGATGAAAAGAGTATGGCTTTTGATAATTATTATGTATACCAGTCGGCTGCATATGAATGGATCGATCGCTTCCTGAAAAACTGTGATTTCAGTCATGGTTCCAATTCTCAGATCTGTGCGGATACGGCAGAAGCAGACACAGGTGTCATGGGATTTTTTGTGTACAATAAGACAAGAAAACTTGAGAAAGAGCAGATGGAATGCCTGAATGTGATGGCTTATGAAGCGGATGCGGACTGCTTTGCGGGATATATGTATGCCATCTATGCAACAGTAGCACGTGATACAGACTGTCCATACACGTGTGCACTGTTTATTAATTATCTTCTCGGCGAGGAGGGTTTTTCAGATGCGGGAAGCTGGAATGATTATCCGGGCTATTATTCTGCCAACATGACAGTCCACAAATCAGAAGAGATCAATGACCGGGATTTTGCTTTCTGGGAAAAGAACCTGGTTGTAGAGGATTCTGACTATATCCAGGATAATATAGAATATGACCGCGAGTTTATTGAGTTCTGTATAGGTAATGTTCCATAAAAACATTGCAATTTCAGAAGAATTTTTTTAAAATAATAATAAAAATATAAAACGGGGGAAAACGAAATGGACGGATCAATGTTTATCGGAACCTGGTGGTCACTGGTTCCACCGCTGCTGGCGATCGCGCTGGCACTGATCACGAAGGAGGTTTACAGCTCGCTGTTTATCGGTGTGGCGATGGGAGCACTGCTTTATACAGGCTTTCATCCGTGGAATGCGTTTGTGGCATTGTTTGATATCATGAAAAACAGCATGAATCTGAATATTCTGATCTTTGATGTTCTGCTTGGAATGATCATCGTGCTGATGGCAAAATCAGGAGGTTCTGCAGCATATGGACGCTGGGCGGGCAGCAAGATCAAGAATAAAAAGAGTGCAATGTTTGCGACAACAGGACTTGGTATCCTGATCTTTGTGGATGACTATTTTAACTGCCTGACTGTGGGTTCTGTTATGCGTCCGGTCACAGACAAGTACAGAGTGTCACGTGCGAAACTTGCCTACATCATTGACGCAACTGCAGCACCGGTCTGCATTATCGCACCGATCTCAAGCTGGGCGGCAGCAGTCAACTCTTATGTGCCGGCAGACGCGGGGATCACAGGATTCCAGCTCTTTCTCTGGACGATCCCTTATAACCTGTATGCACTTCTTACTCTGGTCATGGTATTTTATATGATCGGTATCGGATTTGATTTCGGACTTATGAAAAAACATGAGCTGAATGCCGCAAGAGGAGACCTTTTTACTTCCGGTGGAGAAGAATTTGAGCAGGTCAAAGAAGAAGAAATCTCTTCCAATGGTCATGTCATCGATCTGATCCTTCCGGTTCTGGTGCTGATCGGAACTGCGATCGGTGCGATGATCTATACAGGATTCCTTGGCGGAGCGACAGATATTGTCACAGCTTTTTCCGGCTGTGATGCGGAGACCAGTCTGATCTTTGCGACGATGATTACCGTATTGTTCATGCTCGTGCTGTATCTTCCACGAAAAGTTGTCACCTTCAAGGGATTTATGGACAGTTTTGTAGAAGGATTCAAGATGATGATCCCGGCGATCGCGATTCTGATCTTTGCATGGTCGCTCAAAGGAATGGGTGATGCACTTGAGATAGGAACTTTTGTCAAGACGATCGTGGGCACCAATGCATCTGCAAGTGTGATCCTTCCGGCGATCCTGTTCCTGGTGGCAATCTTCCTTTCTTTCTCAACAGGAACAAGCTGGGGAACGTTTGCGATCCTGGTCCCGATCGCAATCGCAATGTTCCCGGGTGCAGACGATATGCAGATGATGATCATCGCAGTATCCGCAGTTCTTTCCGGAGCTGTCTGCGGAGACCATATTTCACCGATCTCTGATACAACGGTTATGTCCTCAGCAGGTGCACAGAGTAATCATATCAACCATGTAACAACACAGATGCAGTACGCAGCTGTAGTTGCAGTGGTATCCGCGGTGGGCTTCCTGCTTGCAGGTTTTGTCCATGTATGGTGGATCGTCCTGGGAGTCAGTCTTATTCTGCTGCTCGCGGTCCTGACTGTACTCCGTAAAGTTGCAAAGTAGTAACTATTCAGCAGGTAGTATCCCGCGAGGTGTTTTGACATGCTTTTTGTCAAAATCCCGAGACATACAAGGCAAAATGCTATCACCGAAGGTGATCTGGAATGCATTTTGACTCGTAACTGTGAGGGTACTGAACAGTTACGCAAAGTAGACGATATCTGACAGGAAAGAGACAGGAAATATGACGAAGATCAAAGTAGCTTATATCGACCAGAGCGGCAGATATCCGACAGGATGCGAGAGCGTCACCGCTGTCATGCTTCTCCGCTATCTTGGATGTGATATTACGGTAGACGGTTTTATCCAGAACTGCCTCAGGTGCAGGGCAATGGAGCAGAGAGAGGACGGACTTTATGGACCGGATCCGAATGAATTTTTCTGTGGGAGTCCTTATGATGATGAGTCTTTTGGCTGCTATGCACCGGCGCTTAAGGGAGCACTTGAGCGGGTGGCAGGAGATGCTTTTGCATTTGTCAATGAGACAGGAACTTCTATAGAAGAATTGTGCAGAAAGTACATTGACCGCGGGATGCCGGTAGTTTTCTGGGCCTGCATCAATATGCGAAAGGAGATCCCGGGACCGGAGTGGAAACTTCTGGATTCCGGTGAACGGTTTGAATGGACTTCCAATGAACATTGTATGCTTCTGGTGGGATATGATGAGAATGGCTACTGGTTCAACGATCCATATGATCATAATGGTGTGATCTTTTACGAAAAGGAACTGACAGAGCAGCGTCATGCGGCACAACACAGTATGGCGATCGGTGTTTTGAAGAAAAAAATTTAAAATTCACAAAATCTCTATTTTCAAATGGCCGGATATCTGTTATAGTAGATGTTGGTTACAGCAAACAATTTATTTGCACAGAAAGAAGTGTTTATTTTGCGAAAGAAATCACACATACTGTTAGCAAGATATCTGGCAGACCAGATGCCTGCTAATGAGAGCTTACAGTCACATAGAAAAGCATTTTGTCTCGGAAATATCCTTCCGGACATCCAGCCATCCTTTGTAACCAAGAGACATGAATATTTCGGCACTTTTGATGAGGTACAGGGAAAGATCCGCCGTCTGGTAGAGAACGGTCTGGGAGAATACAATGACCGTGTGTTCTGGAGAAGAGCAGGCGAGATCATGCATTACATTGCAGACTACTTTACATTTCCACATAACAGGACATTTGACGGATCTTTGCGTCAGCACAATACGTATGAGAAGCATCTGAAGAATGAACTCAAGGCTTTTGTCGAGAGTGGAAGAGCAGATATTTATGCGGAGAAGAATCTTCGCTTTGATACACTAAACCAGCTTCTTGATTATATCAGAGAGCGTCACAACGTTTACCTTGACCGCAAGCGTTCGATCGAGGAGGATATCCATTATATCTTAAGTGTATGCTTTCAGGTATTCCAGGGATTGTTCCAGCTTTGCCTTCGTGTAGTAGCATCAGGTGTACCGGCAGTAAATATCTGAAAATATGAAAAAAATATGAAATTTACCCAAATCCGCCGGAGTGTAACACTCCGGCGGTTGATTTTGAAAAAACAGTATGCTAAAATAAGCACAGTTATTATGTAAGTTAGAAGATTTTAACATATTCCTTTCAGGAAATGGGAATATGGTCACAGAAGGGAGTTTTTTTGGCAGAATGAAGAATAAATATCTGACAAAGTATTTATGCATCTCAATGATCTCAGCAATGGTTTTGTCCAGCCCGATGTCTATTCTGGCTGCGGATGAAGGAATAGAGAATATGAGTGATTTTGGTGACGGCAGTGACCTGAGTGATGGATCAGGAGGGGAAACACCGGCACCAGAGCCGACTACAGCACCGGAACCGACAACGGCACCAGAGCCAACAACAGCACCGGAACCGACTACAGCACCAGAGCCAACAACAGCACCGGAACCGACAACGACACCGGAGCCGACCGCGACTGTGACGCCAGCACCAACCGCAACACCAGAGCCGACCGCATCTCCGACGCCTACAACATCGGCTGTACCGGAAGCAGTTACATCTCTGATCAACAGTATCAATGCTCTGGCTAAGGAAACACTTACCCTGAATCACGAGTCCAGAGTACAGGAACTTCGTAAGGCTTATGACAAACTGCCGGATGATCAGAAAGCAATGGTCACAAACTATCAGACGCTGGTAGAACTTGAAAAAAAGATTGCAGAACTTAAGAAAAAACAGAATAATAATGGAAATAGTACAGATATTTCTGATGGAACCAAGACGGATGTGACTGGCAAGACCGGTACACCTGTTTATTATGTATCTAATCTTCATGCGGGCAAGGATTTTTATCTGGACAGCCTGAAGGAAAATTATCAGCTCAGTTTTTCCGATGATTTCTCCTCTGTTATGGATGAAATAGAGAAGGAATATAAACAGAAGAATAAACTGACTGATGCCAGTGACAGCAGAAGCGACGGTCTGACCACCTCCGCAGATTCCCTGCTCGTCCGTAACTGGCAGGATATTCTGGCGATTTATGTATATGAGCAGAGCCAGAACGGTGTCAAAGAATTTACTCTTGACTCTTCCTGCAAGGATGATCTTGCGGCGATTTTTGCAAAGATGAACCCGGTTGTCCGTGACAAAGAAAATATCACACATGTTTCTTATGGAAACTATCATATCAATACTTATATTAAACAGAATAATATCGCACAGGATAAGAGAAGCATCCTCAAGAAATACACGGAGACAGACTGCAAGCTTCTTTGCGCGATCGTTACAGATGCCAAGGGATTTGTACGTCAGAGTGTTGGAGATGATGTTTCGGAGGAGCGTGTCAATGTTATCACAGCAGCATATTCACTGGTAGGAGAGGTCGGCTATTTCTGGGGCGGTAAGTCCACTACGATCGGCAAGGACCCAAGCTGGGGAAATGCAGAGAAGGTTTCAGCAGCAGGAAGTCCAAGTACCGGAACAACCAGAGCATATGGGCTGGACTGCAGCGGTTTTGTTACCTGGGCAGTGATCAATGGATATGACAGTACGGACATGCAGAGCAGTGTCGGTGACGGAACTTCTGATCAGTGGGAGAAAGCAAATGTAGTCAGCGAGCAGGATGCACAGCCTGGAGATCTTGTATTCCAGAATGGTCCGGAATCAGGAAGTGACAATCATGTAGGTATCATCTGCGGAAAGACAGATGCAGGTGACTGGATCGCAGTACACTGTTCTTCAAGCAAGAATGGTGTTACAGTTGGTGAAGCCTATGGCGCAAGTTTCCGTTATATTCGTCAGCCATCTTTTTATCCGACACAGGAAGAACTTGCTAAGATGGTAAATGACGGAACTACTGCAAGCAATGCAGAAAAACTCGAAGTCAGTGCAGATATATCTGCTGCTTCTGATGCAGATTTCACTTCAGATGCAGAGACAACAGGTACGAAAGAAGATACAACAGGAATTGATATCAGCTTTGAAGATGATTTCGGTGCAGGAACAGATGATGTGGTATCTGATGGAAGTATTGCCGGAAGCACAGAGGTAGAAGTAACAGATACTCTCAGAAGTATCCTTGAAAAGGGAATGACTGTTTCTTCTGACAGTGCGGCGGTTTATCCAAAACGGCCTGACAACAGCGACATTCAGGTAGAGTTTGAAGATTAATACCTGCGATAAGCCCGCGAGGATCAGTATATGATTTTCGCGGGTTTTTTATGAGGGATTTCTTCTGGGTTATGAATTTCTATAATACAGATTCCATTTTCTGGTATGTTATAATATAAAGAATTGTGTAAGCAGTACAGATTATGAAGAGATTTACAGACGTTGGCTATGATCATAATAAAATAATTCAGGAAATTGGAGGACAAACAGGAAATGAAGAAACGCAGGTTACCTCATAAAATATGCCTGCTTGTGGTGCTGGTCGCAGCTTTGGGACTGGGGCTGAATTCTGTCCACAGATTAAAGGAATCAGGAAGTGCAGAACAGAAGTCGGCAATTCTGGATGCGGCAAAGGGGATTTTTGATCGGGAACCTTCTGAGGTTCAGGAACTGCGGGAGCAGAGCGTGGCGGAGACTGATGAAGCAGGGTATCAGGAGTATTATTTTAATCTTCTTGATGAAGGCGAAAGAAGAATTTACCGGGAAATGCTGGAGGGGATCCAGAACCGGCAGGACAATTTTTATCTGACGACTTCTGAGGAAGCTGAGATCAACAAGGTTTACCATGCACTTCTGAAGGATCATCCGGAACTGTTCTGGGTACATAATCGTCAGGAAGTGTATACGACTTCTTATCAGGGAAGTGATTACTGTGAATTTTCTCCGGGTTATACCTATACTGACCAGGAGGTAACAGAGATCCAGCAGGCAATGGAGACTGCCTGCCAGGAAGTCAAAGGCCTGGTCCCGGAGGGGGCAGACACCTATGAAAAGGTCAAAACCGTTTACACATACCTCATAGACCATGCAGAATATGCATCTTCCGAGGATGATCAGAACATTGCTGGGATCTTCTGGAAAGGGCAGGCTGTCTGTGCTGGCTATGCGAGGGCAGTGCAGTATCTTCTGGAACAGTTTGATATTCCCTGTATTTATGTCGAGGGTGACACCAGAGACAGCGATCAGGGGCATGCCTGGGATATTGTACAGATAGAGGGGCAGTACTATTATGTGGATGCGACAAATGGAGACCAGCCACAGTTCCTCGAAGGAGATGCTGTCCAGCTTGCAGAACACAAAACGATCATTTATGATTATCTGTGTCCGTTTCCGCAGGAGTATGAGCAGGTCTATACCGATTCGGACGAGTTTCCCGTACCGGAATGTACGGCAACAGATAAGAATTTCTATGTGCTGAATGAGGCATGTTTTGATCATTACGATTATCAGAGTTTATATGACTTCTGCTGCATGCGGCTGGATAATGGAGCTGCGGTAGTCCGATTTAAATTCAGGGATCAGGAAGATTTTGACGAAGTTTACCGGCAGTGGATCCAGAGCGGCGGAGATGAATATATTCAAGATGTGGCGCGGTATTATATGGGACTTTATGGGATCAGTACGGTAGAATATCATTATGGAGTCCTGGATAATCTCAAGACCATGTACTTTATGTTTTAGGAGGAGTGTTATGACAGGAATTTTACAACAGATAATGAATACCATGGAACAGACCCGGTCAGCTTCAGTTCTGGACAGCGTTTCCACGATCGGATTTGCAGCTCTTTTTGTCCTTGGCGTGATCAACTGCGTGCTGGGATACCGGCTGCTCCGGTTCTGGATGATGCTGTTCGGTTTCCTGATCGGAGGCGGCATCGGGCTTGGTGTGGCGTATACCATGGGAATCCAGGAAAAATATATGTACGCAGTGATCATGATCGGTGTGGGCATTCTGCTCGCAGTGCTCGCTTTTCTGAGCTATAAGGTCGGAATTTTTATTATCGGTGCAGGTATCGGACTGGGACTTGGAATCTATGTTTTCCATCCGACGACTTCTCTGGTATTTTTCTTCTGTCTGCTGCTTGGCGTGGGACTTGGCGTGCTTGCCATGAAGTGGGCAAGGGTTGTACTGATCGTCGGAACCAGTCTGCTGGGTGGCACTATGGCAGGATTTTCCCTGGCGAAATTTGGAGGACTTGCAGATATTCCATATGGACTTAGCTTGAGCGTGGGCTGTGCACTTCTCGGTATGCTGATCCAGTTTGCGACAAACCGCCGCGTTGTGATCGAAGAAGAGGAATATGACCCACGGGAATATGAGAAAGCCCGGAGAAGTTCTGATTATGTGGATACAGAGGATTATCTTCCGCGCAGAAAGAGAGAAACGGAGGAAGAACAGAGACCTCAGAGAAACTGCAGGAAACGTGAAGAGCATGTAAGAGAACATAATTCTGTTCAGCAGAAACGGGTAGCAGATGTTCCACTTGAGAAAAAAACACGCAAGCGCAGGCTCGATGATCCGGCACCGGAACGGGAGGAGACAGTTGTATACCGTCCAAAGAGAACCAGCGCATCTGCGGGAACAGGGCGCAGTGGCAGCGGTAATGTGAATGACAGAAATGTAAATAATAGAAATATAAATAACCGAAATGTCAGACGGAATACTTATGAGGATGATTATTACGATGAACGTTATGATGTTTACTATGATGACGAGCCGATCGACGAGGAGGATCTTGACGAGCAGATCATTCAGGAAATGATGGATGAGGATGACCGCGAAGGCGAAGAGATCTGGAACCGGATCTCCGGAAAGAATTCAAGAAATACAAAGAATACAAAACGAAACAGAAATGCCAGATAAGAGGCAGGAAAGAAGGTCACAATGGCAAAGGAAGCAAAGACAAATGCAATGAGAATGCTGGATCGCCAGAAGGTGAAGTATGAGGCGTTCCCTTATGAATGCGATGAATTTATAGATGGACTCCACAGTGCAGACCTGATCGGCGCACCATACGAACAGTCCTTCAAGACACTGGTCATGGAGGGCAAAAGCGGCGGCTATTATGTATTCGTAGTTCCGATCGAGAAAGAAGTAGACCGCAAGGCAGCAGCCAAAGCAGTCGGCGAGAAAGCAGTAGATATGATCCATGTCAAGGATATCCTCAAGATCACTGGATATGTAAGAGGCGGCTGCAGTCCGCTCGGGATGAAGAAAGCATATCCGACAGTTTATGATGCATCCGCGGGAAATTTTGATGAGATCTATGTGAGTGGCGGAAGGATCGGACTGACACTCAAGGTTCCGCTTGAACCACTTCTCAAGGTGACCAATGGGAAGCTTGCTGATATTACCATGAAATGACAAATATATAAAAATCCCCTGTTCCATGAGAAGTGTCTCGGGAACAGGGGATTTCTTGTATATGGAATAAATCAGATGCAAAGATTTAGTTATCCGCAGCGTCTTCTTCGTTGACCTGGAAGACATGGCGTTTCTTGGCCATTTCGTCGCTTGCCAGATATTCGTCGTAAGTTGTGATCTTGTCGATCAGCTTGCCATCCGGAAGGATCTCCATGATACGGTTTGCAGTTGTCTGTACAAACTGATGATCGTGTGAGGTGAAAAGGATAACACCCGGGAATTTGATCAGTCCGTTGTTCAGGGCAGTGATGCTTTCCATGTCAAGGTGGTTGGTAGGCTCATCAAGGATCAGGATGTTCGCGCCGGAGATCATCATCTTGGATAACAGGCAGCGGACTTTCTCGCCACCGGAGAGTACGCGGACTTTCTTGACACCGTCTTCGCCCGGGAAGAGCATTCTTCCGAGGAAGCCACGTACATAAGTAGCGTCCTTGATCTCAGAGTACTGGGTCAGCCAGTCTGTGATGGTAAGGTCATTGTCGAATTCCTGTGTATTGTCCTTCGGGAAATAAGCCTGGGAAGTAGTAACGCCCCATTTGTAGGTTCCTTCATCCGGTTCCAGCTCTCCTGTAAGGATGCGGAAGAATGTTGTGATCGCCTGCTCGTTGGCACCGACGAAAGCAACTTTGTCGTCATGACCGAGAGTGAAGCTGATGTTGTCAAGAACTTTTACACCATCGATGGTCTTGGAAAGGTTCTCGACCATAAGTACTTCGTTTCCGATCTCGCGGTTCGGACGGAAGTCGATGTAAGGATATTTACGGCTGGATGGACGCATGTCGTCAAGCTGGATCTTCTCCAGGGCACGCTTACGGGAAGTAGCCTGTTTGGACTTGGAAGCGTTGGCACTGAATCGGGAAATGAATTCCTGGAGTTCTTTGATCTTTTCTTCCTTTTTCTTGTTGGCTTCTTTCATCTGTTTGATGAGGAGCTGGCTGGATTCGAACCAGAAGTCGTAGTTTCCGGCATATAACTGAATCTTGCCGTAGTCGATATCTGCGGTGTGAGTACAGACTTTATTAAGGAAGTAACGGTCATGGGATACAACGATGACGGTATTGTCAAAGTTGATCAGGAATTCCTCGAGCCATTCGATCGCCGGGAGATCCAGGTGGTTGGTAGGCTCATCGAGGAGCAGGATGTCCGGGTTTCCAAAAAGTGCCTGAGCAAGAAGGACTTTGACCTTCTGGCTTCCGGTCAGGTCTGCCATCTGTGTGTAATGAAGATCGGTATCAATGCCAAGTCCGTTCAGAAGAGTAGCAGCATCAGATTCTGCTTCCCATCC
>ERZ780157.1570-NODE-1570-length-24392-cov-7.666434_pt1 | contig 24392 bp, 5 predicted proteins | sample MGYA00511169_ERZ780157 | MGnify/ENA primary metagenome ERZ780157 (study PRJEB29588, sample SAMEA1965149) | human gut metagenome | biome: human gut; feature: human-associated habitat; material: faeces | place: Denmark | collected 2008/2010 ... | reverse complement strand
CGTGGGCTTTCACCCAAACGGTTTTCAAGACCGCCTCGTTATGACCGCTTCGATACGCTTCCATAATTGTTAAAGCAAATCGGTTTGACACAAAATGTCAGTCATTCTTGTATCAAGCTTATTTAGTATAGCAAGAGTTTGCGTTTGTGTCAAACATTGCCGTCAAATTTGCAAAAAAACTTATTTGCCGTTTTGTCAAACGAATGTTACTTTGCTCAAATCAACTTGGTCGCAACCGATAAAGGACGTTTCGTCTTTCTTTAAATCGCCGCCTTTTACGTTTACTATCGTTTTGAGATTCGGACAACCTGCAAACGCAAATGCACCGATTGTGCAAACGTTTGTATTTTCAAAATACACGGTTTCGAGGTTGGGCAAATTTGCAAACGCCGCGTCGTCGATTTCGCGTATACTCTCTGACACGTGAATTGTCACGGGCAAACTTTTGAGCGTTGAGTCCGCAAAAATGCTGTTTGCGATGCGATAAACCGTATAAGTGGTGTACGAACTCTCGGCAACTCCATCCACGCTTGCAAGCACTTTTTTCGTGCCGTTTTCCACCCAAATGACGTTTGGAATATACACGTTTGAAAGATTTACGCCGTCGGAGTCGGTGTAAAACGTCGTGATTTCAACGATATTGCCGCTCCAACCTTTTTGTCCTTTTTCGCTATCTGATATGACGTTGTAATTGAAATACTTTGCCCACACGTTGTTTGTCGTAGGCGTCACCGACGGAGATGCGGTTGACTCGCCGCCACCGATAGAGCCGTCGGGAGAGATCCAAACCGCATAGGAAACTCCCATCGTCGAAACGGCGACTGCAAAGAGCACTATTATTGCGATTATCATCGCGGTTTTTGTCTTGCGGCTTGACGTCATGCGGGCATGTTCCCTTCTCGTATATCCACGTTTGAATCTACCTTGTCTTTGATTTCAAACTTGAATACGATTGATTTTTTCGCTTCGTCGAGATAGATGAGGTTTTCATCGCACTCTTCGTCGATTTGGTTGAAATATATCGTTGCTTTGACGTAGTATTTTTCGCCGGGCTTGACAAGCATATAGAGCTTATAACACGGCATTTTGGTATCTCCGTCAAAATACGGCTGATTATAATAAATCGCGCTCGGATTGTTTGCAAAATCCGACGGATTTACAGATGCGATCGGTTCGGCAACGGGCTTGTCGCTGCCTTCTTTTTCCACGAGCTTGACAAGGCTCATCTCAACGTTGAACGCCGACAAATAGTCTTTTGTCTCCTCGCTAACAATACCCTCTTCAACCGTGCCCAGATGCGCCGAAATAACGCTCAAAACCAACGATTTTCTTCCGTCGGTTGCGCCCGAATCCGACGTACCGACAAAGTTTATCGGAAAATACAACACGGCGCATTTTGCCTTGACGGTAATTTTCGTGTCGTCTTGTTGCGTCAAATCCTTTCCGTAAGGCGCGAGATTGCCTTTTGCAAGATATCCGGGATTTGCGATTGCAGGCCATATTGCCGTGCCGTAGTCGCTTGCGGTGTTGTCTATGTCTATGCTTGCGCTCTCTTGCAAAAGCGCGGAATCGATGGTGAATCCGTCCTCGTTGCTGTCGGCAACGTTGGTAAACCATGCCGCCGTCACGCTGACCGCCGTAACCACGAGAATGAGCGCCATAACAACCGATGAAACGATAAGAGTGCGTTTGGTCTTGTTCATTATCCTTGCGCCTCCTCGTGTACGGTTGAGATGTGAATCACTGCTGAAAATTCAAAAGTCGAGCCCGAATAATCCATGCTCGAATAGAAGATTTGATTGTTCAGATTTTCGAAAATCTTTTTCGTTTCGTCCTCTTGCGTGTAAATTTCGCTTGCGATGTATTTGTCTTTGTCCGCAGAGAAAAACTGCATCCAGAACATTTTTTCGGGAGCAAATACGACGTAGAAATCGAACAATTGCGACGTGCCGACGGTGTTATACGTCGAGAAATTTGTGATATTGCGTCCGTCGACGCCTTTTATGCTTGACGCTATCGTTGCGTCATCGTTGACGCTTTCCACAAGTCCGTCGCTGCCGAAAGCGAGTTTGCCGTACGGCGTGTACCAAACTTCGTTTACAGGTTCGAGCTGCAAAAGTCTTTGCACGGTTTTGTTGTCGCCGGATTGCTCGTTTTTGTAATTCTTGCTGACGTTGCCGTCAGTGCCGACGTGCTCTTTAAAGAACCACGTGAACACGTATGGGATGTCGCTCGACGAATTACTGTCAACGCCTTTGCCATACTCTCTTTTGGTGGTGGGTGCAACAGTGTCGTCTTTCACATAGTTGCCGCTTGGATCGGTTTTATACGTATACTTCAAAATGCTTACAGTGTCAAACGCCATGCTCATATCGAACGACTTGCCCGTCGTGTCGAGCGCAACAGTATTGATAAAATAGTATGCGCGATTGCTCGTATCAACGGTGTTTGCTCCGGCAATACCCTTTGTCATCAATTTGCCGGCATTCGTTCCGCTGTCGCAAAAAGCGGTCTGACCGACGTACTGCATATTGTCCCACAGCCTCTCGTTTTTTTGAAGATTGAAATCGATTTTGTACGACTCTGCCGTGGACATCGTGATTTCGGTGACGGTGACCTTGTCGGCATTCGTAAACCACGCAAAAGAAGCACCCACCATAACAACGGTGGTCACCACTATCAAAAGCGGAATCATGATTGACATGATGATTTTGAAAGTTTTGCTTTTGCTTGCTTGGTTTGTCATATTTCCCTTTTGCCGGTTTGCTCGATTGCGGCATAATATACTTTTATATATATTATATATAAACTACAATCGAGCGTAGCGTTTTATTGGCTTTTGTACGTCCTTTTTCCGTCCGAATTTACGCGATTTGCAAACCGACGGATTAGAACGCCGATTTTGCAAAAAATCAATCATGCCAAGGCGGCGTTTGTCGTCTTGGCATTTTGATTGCTATTATTGCACCGAAAGCCATGCCGTAGTGTCGTTTGAATACGCTTCGAACATAGCTTTGTCGCAAGTGATTTTGTAACCATAACTCGTCCCACTCTCATTGGTTGCGCTTGTCACGCTGCCATAGAACGCACCCGAGAACGTACTTGCGATTTCAATCGACACGTTCGCTTTGAGCGTGAACGATGCAAAGCGGAGTTCTCTGAGCAAAGACACGTTTTGCTTGTTGGCAATCGCAATCGGTTTTGCGGTTGTGCCATCAGCCGTGCCGACAAGCCAGCTCGAAGTGCTGATTGCATACACGTTTGCACCGTTTAGATTGCCGGAATCGGTTGCTTGCGTTTCATTCAACGAATACATGAGCAAGTACACTTTGACGATGTCAGCAAGGCGCATGCTTTGGCGTGCGTTTTCTTTGTTGTCAACGGAAATCTTGGTCAAAACAACGTCGTCAAGCACGTCGTATTCACCCTTCGTTACGGAAGTTTCCGATTCGTGATAATACTTGTTTGTCGTGCCGTAACCGGACACCGATCCCCTCATCAATTCGTCGTAAGTCTTCTTTGCGTTTGCATGATTTACAAACGTAATCGAGCTTCCGTTTCTTCTCCACACCGCATTTTGGAGGTGGTAGGAATTTGTCACGTTCGTGTTGGTTTGCGAGAACGCTCCGACGTTGCAGTTTGCGTCTATTTGCATAAGCGACACGACGTTCGACATGCCCTGTTCGGATGAACCAACCACACCGCCGACTTTTGCATTTACGTTGCTCACGGTGATTGAACCGAGAACGATTGCGTTTTCAACGGCTCTTTCGCTTATGCCGAACAATCCGCCGACGCTTTGATCCGTCGAACCGGTGACGTTGATCGAGCCGTGGAAGGACACGTTTTTCACACTCTTTTCGGTTAAAGCATCCGCCGCCGCAAGCACTTTGCCCGCGATGCCGCCGACGTATTTTGCATTGCCGTTGATGGTTACGTTTCTCAAATGCAAGTTCTTGACGATGCCGTTTGCGCCTATCACGTCGAACAAGCCGACGTTATCTTTGCCGTAGCCCATAATGTTGAGATACTCGATGACGTAGCCGTTGCCGTCAAACGTACCGCCGAAGCCCGTCACGTCGCCTGCTTCCTCTGTCTTTGCCGTGGACACGAACAGACTGCCGTTGATCGTTGCGATCTTGCCTTCAGCCGCTTTGAGAACGTTTTTGAGATATGTTCCGTTGCCGCTCCACGTTGAAGTTGTCGTTTTGCCGTCATCACCTATCACCGTGAAGAACGTATTGAGGATGGATATATCGCTTTCTGTAAACTTGCCGACTATATCTTTGGTCAGTTTATACGATGTAGGGATTGTAGAACTTTCGCTCGTCGTAGTCGCATAGTAGCCCCAAGTGTTTGCGGGGATATTGTCTTGTGCGTTTGCCTCGATATTGAGGAATACCGAATAGCCTTTTGCTTCCAACTCGGTAAAGTATTCGTCCCACGTCGTTGCCTTTGAATCGGTTATAGGCGTGTCTTGCGGAAGTTCGAACTCACCCTTGTCATAATCGTCCGCACTTACGACGCTCACCCACTTGTAGCCCGAAGATACGATCTTGATAATTTCAAGATTGCCGGGGTTCTGGCTTGCCGTGTAATAGAAGGACGCTATGAGCAAGCGGGCAAGCGAGTTGATTTCGTATTCATCTCCCGTGGACACAAAATATGCAATGGTCAACGTCGGTTGATTGCTCAAACGATAGTTGAGATCCATACCGTTTGTCGGATCGACCTTTGCGCCGAGGCGTTCGCTGTTTTGAGAACCTCTGATCGTCGTATAGCCGCGATATTCTCTCTTCGTGTAACCCTCCTCGGCAGTATGGTCTTTGCCGTCCGCATACATCCAGCCGTTTGACACCTTGATTTTGGCATCAGCCTTATCCATATCTTTGTTCGTGCCGGTTATAGGCTTCCAATCCGTATTGTAGGTGTTGTCGTCGTTTGCGTAGCTTTGCGCAGTGTCGGAGTACTCGACACGCACGGATTTGACGGTGATTTCAATTTGAATACTCGCCGCTCCGATTGCGTTCTTATTATTCGAATCTCTCGTATCGTACACCGTGACGGTTTGCGTATCGCCTGCCGTGCTGTCTTTCTCGCTATACTTGTTGCCGCCTTCTGCGGACGAATCGTAAACGTTGAACGTATAGTTTGCCGCATCCGTACCCGTCATTGTGAATACGAGTTTCTTGAAATACTTGCCTGCCGACGCTTTCTTGAACGTACCGTCGGCGTCTTTGTATACGTCGTTGACGTATTTCGAGAAATCAAAGTAATTTCCGCTATTGCTGTTGCGCGTGTTGTCAGCCTCTTGATATCGTGCAACAACGTTGATATTGTCGCTGCCAAGAACACCGCTCACTGTAAATCCTTCGCCCGTGCGATAGGTCTTGCTGCGTCCGTTGCCGGTTGCACCCTCGGCGCCACCGTAAAACTCGTCGTCGGTATACGTTCTCGTCGCCTTGCCGCTACGCAACTTGTCGAGCGCAACCTTGATATGTGCCGGCGTGATTTGCCCGACGGTGTACGCACTGCCGTCAACCGTTCCCACAACGTAATCTCCCACGTTCGTTGGATCGGTAAACGTATATGAGAACGTAACCGCTTTTTTATCACCGACGTTCTTGTTGTCATACTGCGCCGTAACTTTAAACGGATTGCGTGTCGGATTGTGCCCTGTTGCGCTCCAACTGAAATAGCTATCGTTGATTTGGCTTGTGGGTACGGTTCTGTTTCCGTCATACACCTTTGTGAGTGTTGCGTTTGGCGCATTGAACTTGATTGACACAACAGACGGAGTGATTGTAAGTTCTCCGCTCTCGCTTCCTTCTACAATCTCGTAGTTGCCGATTATCGGTTGCGAACCATCCGCGTTTGTACCCGTAATGTCGGTTATGGAAGCAGTCATATGCGATTTTGGATCATTAACGTGTTTTATCGAACCAGACAATGAAAGTACTATCGTATCTTTCCCTCCGTAACCCGTAATACGCGCGGTTGTTATATCCGAAGAAATAAGTTTCAAACTGCCGTTGCCGTCAACACCCGAAATGCCGGTCACTTTTAGTCCTTGATCTGCATTGCTAAACACAAACGAATCAATGCTTTCCCACGTAAGTTTGATCTGTCTGGGTTTAATTTCGTAAGTTGTCGAATCCGCGCCGGAAATCGTGTAGTTGTCGGACGTATCGACCTCGCCGCTTCCGGCAGGACGCTTTGCAGGAGAAACGGCAATTGCGTTGCCACTCGTTCCGCCTATCTTAATGCTATACTTACCTACGTTGACCAGCGATTCTTTTTGAGCACTATCGCCTTCAAGAGTTGCGGAGAATTTGATCGAAATCGTATCGTTACCCCACGGAATCGTACCGTTGGTCACCTCATCTCCGTTAACTTTTAACGTAGGCGTATGTGCCGTTCCGTCGTAGACCTTTTCACCGCTCGTCAAACCGCTCAATTTAAGTTCTTTTTTGTTGATAGTCCAATTTGCCGTGTCGGTCGCAATGTCGTAGTTGCTGTTTCCGCCGTCGGATGCCGTTGCCACGTAAACGCCGTGATTGATTGTGTTTACACCCGCTGATTTTGCGGAGGCATTCACGCCGCTCACGGAATAAGTATAGTACGCCTCTCCATTTCGCGTAACGACAACGGACACTTTGACGGAATCACCGGATATTATGCCGACATCGCCCGATCGAGCATTGACGTTTACCGTTGTCAAGCCTTGATGTTCGGTATTGTAGATATACGTTCCGTCTCCTTCAAGCGTCAATGTCAAATTCCGTTTATCTATCTTGTATAATTTTTTCACTTGAGTATTAGTTTTCAACTCGCTCGGATAAGCGCAATTATGCAGATTATTGTTCACAAACGTATTTGTTTTTCGCGAAACCTTTGCATAATATTCGCCGGCATTTACATCTGTGGTGAATGTGACATATGCTTTATTGTCGGAATAAGTGACAGTACCATTTTGCATTGTCATATCGAAATAGTTGTCTATAAACTCTTTCAAATTGGTCAGGGCTACGGTTGTACTTATCGTAAGTGTAATCTCTCCTTTTTTCGTACCATTATAAACATGTTTTCCGTTTACGCCATTCCAAGTGAACGTAAATGTATTTTGTGCTATTCCGAAATGGTTGGTTTCTTTTTTGTTTTGATCACCGTTTACAAGCTTTAGAGTGTAATTGCCTGCTTCCGTAGTTGCAAATTTAACATAATATGAGCCTTCGTTGTTTGCCGAAACATCGATCGCCGTCGGATTTGACGAAACTTCAAAGTTCACCCCCGCAACGCCGTCAATTGTAACTTTTCCGGTTTGTAGGCTTGTTGGGCCCGTGTATAAAGCTTTACTATGTTCCGCATTATTCACATATGCGCATACTTGTGGTGAAAATGCCGCAAGAACGGCTATCGTATCGCCATAGTTGGTCACTATACCGCTAACTTTCCACCGATACCCGTGATTTTCTCCATTGAATGTCGGAGAAACAGTACCCTCACCGGTTATCTTAAGTTCTTTCTTACTTACGGTGAAACTGCCTGTTAATGACAAGTCGTATAATTCTGCCCATTGTTTGTTGTTGTTAGGAGCAATAGCTGTCGATGGTTTAACCTCAATATCATACTTCTTGGCGTGTTTAAAATCGATATAACAACTAAACTCGCGCAAAGCCTTATCACCCGGTTCGTTGACATTGTAAAGCAAATCGGTATCGGACAAATTGTTTTGAGAGTTACTCTCTCCTGCGGCAGAAATCGTTATGTCGTTGACGACATACTTTCCGGCATTTGCCGTAAGACCGGTAAACGATGTGCCGTTCCATGTGAAAGTTGCAATTGTTTCGTTATCCGATTTAATTTCGATGACAAAACCTGCTTTTTCACCTGCGCCCGGAGCAATATTTGCTATCTTCAACACAACATCATGATTGTCGCCCGTATTATCGGTACCATATTCCCTTGTGTTGCTATTAATTCTCAATTCGCTTCCTTGGTTGAGATCACGTTTGTTTATCGTCCAACCTATTGCAACGCCGCCGACGACGTGCGGTTTGCCCTCGCTGTCGAAATAATAGATATTGACTTGCGAATGGAAGGAACCGGGATTGGTTTGTGCGCCGTCCGTGCCTTGTCCACCCGCAGTCGTGGTGTCTGCGGAATAGCAGTAACTATTCGGCTTGCCCGTTGCAGTTTCGGGATTTTTGATATAGCTCACGGTTTCGCCTTCCGAAGCGGTTATGCCGACGGGAGCGTAACGCAAATAGCCGTTGAACGTCAACGCTTTGCCTTTTGAAATCGTGCGATAATACACAGCGACGTTTTCGGCAAGCGCGTCGGCGTTGGTCGTGAGCGTTTGGATATAGAACTTGTTGCCTTGGTTGGTTGCGCTCGGTCTGGATTTTCCGGACGTTGCCATATAGAGATAGTATCCGCTCTCCGTACCTGCCGCGGTTGCGGTTGCATAAAGCGTGGATTTTTGAGGTGCGCCATTTCCGAGAACGATATCGGATGCAAGCGGATTTTTCACATTGTCGTCCTTACCCTCGTTGCGCTCGCTCGACGTATATGCGTCCGCAATTCGTTTCCAATATTGCAGATTCGCATTTGTGGAGTGTTCTGCTTTTATCGTGCCGATTGTCTTGTCCGTTGCGTAAACGAAATACCAACCGGTGTTGTTTGCACCCGTCGTATAAGTAGGCGCGTTTGCAATGGGTTTAACCCACGCGCCGTTCTTAATTTGCGCAGAAGTTTCGCCGAGTTTATCTTTGAAGTAGTCATACCAAGTCAACTGTTCAACGTTCTCGCCCAGCGTAATGGTCTTGCCGTTGTAGGTGTGCGTGCCGGGATAATCGTCGTAATAGGTCTTTGGCGTGTACATCTTGCAGAAATCTTCCGTAAACACGATAGGTTGCTCTCCGACGTACTCGATAATGGTTTCAAACTTGCCGAGATCTTGTTGCAAATTCTTGACGTCGGTACCTGCAAGGATAGCGTTGGTATAGCCCTTAACCCAGTACGACGTGCTTGCGTCGGTGTCGGTTTTTGCAAGGCCGATGATACCGCCCACGTTCTTCGAGCCGGTGAAGGTGCCTTCTATTGCGTATGCGGAAGTTATGACGGTGCCTATGCCGTCGGTTGCACCGACGATACCGCCGACGTTTTCGCCGCCCTTGACGGTGGTGTTGTAGGCAAGCATATTGCTTATATTCACGTTTTCTGCAAGAATAATGCCGACAATGCCACCGACGTTGTTGATGCCATTTGCGGTGACGTTGCCGTTTGCGTAGTAGGTATTTTTGTTTTGCTCGGTGCCCCAGCGCACATTCTTACCGATGACGCCGATTGCGCCGCCGACGCCGCCCCAACCTGTTGATTTGTTTGTTGCTGCATCTTTAGCAACAGAAATCGCATTGGAATCCGGATTTGCCGTGAGCTCTCCCGAAGCCTCAAAGTGAGTGTTTTCCACCTTGACGTAATCGTCGGCGAGCGTAATGCCGACACCGGTAAGAATAGTTTCAAGCGGAGTAGGCACGCCGATGAAACCGACCGAGCCACCCACGGCGTTGACCGCTGCGATTGACAAATTGCCCGAACTGTTGACAAATTGCGCGTATTTGACGGGTCCTGCCAGCACGCCGATAGAGCCGCCCACAAAGCCTGTTGCAGTGACTGTGCCGGTGTTCTTGAAATTGACGGTATGGCCGTTGTCTACGCCCTCGATTTTGCCCACGAGTACGCCGATTGAGCCGCCCGCATAGTAGCCGGTTGCAGTGACTTGGCCGTCATTGACAAACAATGTTGCAACATTATTCTTTGCGGTGATTGTGACGTTCTTGCCGACGTAGCCGAGCGAACCGCCGACGAACTTACCGCCCGAAACGTTGCCGCTGTTGGTGAACGTACCTGCGATTGCTCCCTTGCCCGAATCCTCGGTGCGAAGTGCGGACGGAGAGTCGAGTTTGCCGACCACGCCGCCGACGTAGTCGCCCGTGCCCGTGACGCTACCCGTATTGTTTATTGAAAGGTTCTTGATTTTGTTTTGTTGTTCTTCAGAGAGCGTAACGCCGCCGATTGTCGTGTCTGCCTCACCGCCGCCCGTGGTGAGCAAGCCGTCGTTGAGTCCGATGATGCCTCCCACGTTGTTTGCGCCTATGATTGCGCCGTTTTGTTCGATTGTGCCCTTGACGATATCGATGGTTGCGTAGTCATTGTCTTGAGTATTCTCATCATCGCCCTCGTTCTTGCCGACGATACCGCCGACGTTGTCGCCCGATCCCGTAACGGATGCGGTGATTATGATTGTCAGCGTACCCGATTTATACGGCTTTGCGTTTGCGACGTTCGAGCCGATGTTGAGGGTGCTTCCCGAGTTGTTCACGCCGATAAAGCCGCCGACTTCGCTCGTACCTTTGATTTTGCCGCCGATTGTGATTTCGGTGCCGTTGAGCGCGCCGACCGTTGTATTTTCAAGTTTATCCGTCGTATCTGCGAGAATATAAACCGTGCCGATATTCTTGCCGATGAAACCGCCGACGTTTTCGGCATTTTCGGTTGACATATTGGGAGCGACGTTGAATTTGCCTATAAACGTTGCCTTGTTCGTACGTCCTACAACGCCGCCGACGTTTGCCGCCGCCAGAGTTATGTTGATATTGCCACCGACGGTGACATTCGATCCCGACGCGAAGTTTGCGCCCGAACCCATATCGCCCACGATACCTCCGATACAACTTATCGCCGCGTCCGATGTTGATGATTGATTGGTTGTACCAACCGTAACGTTGATTGTGCCAAGGAATTTTGATGTTCCGCTAAACGTGGTTGTAAGCGGGCTTGTAGTGTCTGTTGAGTCCTCGGTGAATCCCACTAGACCGCCGATTGCCGTGCCGTGCTTGGGATTTTCCGAAATGTTACCGCCGCCTTGATTTATACGCTCGATTGTGGTGTTTGCGCCCACTATGCAGCTGTCGATATAACCGCCTTTTGCATTGGACATACCGCCTGCGATACCGCCAAGGCTATGCTCGCCCTTTATGGTGACAGTATCTGCGCCGTTGCCGACCTTGCAGCTGGTAATGAATGCCGCCACATACTCCGAGCCGTAGCCGAGAATACCGCCGATTTGGCTTGACGTATTTGCGCTGCTTGCGGCTTGAATTGCCGCCTTTTGCACCTCGCACCTCTCGATACGCACGCTATTGCCTTTTCCGTTTGCTCCTGCGTCACCACCGACATAACCGAGAACACCGCCGATGTTGCTCTTGCAGGCTTGAATGATACCGGCAAATGCCGCTCTATCGCCCGTGGTGGTTGAGATATTGACCGTGCAACCCTTGATGATTGCAGAAATACCCGCTTTGTATTCACTGCCTTGCTTGGGATCAGTCAATCCGACAATTCCGCCTGCGTATGTGATATCGGAAGCGATATGCGTATTATCATTTTTACCATATGCTCCGATTGCAGTCGTTCCGCTCACGGCGCAATGCTCTATAATCGAGTCACCGGTAACATAGCCCGCAATTGCGCCAGTTGCCGCAATTTGTTGATTGTCAGACGAATATGCCCAAATATTGCTTTCTCCACCAACTTCGATATATCCGATATAGGCGTTTTCTACATGACCGAACAAACCGCCATATGCTCCACCGATTGTTTGTCCACTGGTGATACGCAAGTTGTTGATTACAGTATTTGCATTGTTTTCTTGTTTACCGCTGATACTGCCCTTGAAAACGTTTCCGTTTCTACCGATAGTGAGTATATTTTGCGTTTTGAAAGTTGCGTAATTCTTATACGCACCCTCTTTATTTCCATATGCACCATTGTAATAATGGTTGCTACTCAGCCAATAACCATATGCAGTGTTTTGCGCAATATTATTATCATCATAACAAACTGCACTAAGCTTAAACAAATGATAGCTCTTTCCTATATGGTATGTGTTGTCTTTTCCCAATGACTTATACGCATTTTCCGAATCGGCAATCTTTGTGCTTGTGCTGTTTGAAATCGGCATATTGATAGCTTTTGCAATGTCAGAGGACAAGTTTTTGTCAAGTGTAATGTTGTTGCTGCCGTTGGCAAACTCGATATATTTGTCTTCAAATGTGTACCCCAAACCCACAAGTGTTTGAACACCCATAAGGTCAATGCCGTCACGGATAACATATGGACTGTACTCTTCGCCTGCTTTTTGCTCACGATACTCGCCATAAATATCTTGTCCGTAGTTCTGCGAGTTCATGCTCAAACCGTTGTAGGTATCCACCGCAAAAACGGCAAGTTGAGGCAAACAACCATAAACATAGACATAACCACCAAGCGTACCATTTTTGTAGGCTGTTGTGTTTTGTGCGCCGTCTTTTATTGTTGCCGTGCTTGCGTTCCATAGTTCAACTTCGTTATTCTGATTGTTTGCATAGTAGAATGCTCTTGGTTTTACACTTCCGTCAGAACGCATAATTGCGGTCAAATCTGACAATGAGTTTAATGTCGTACCTGTGCGCACATACTTAACATTGCCGCTACGACTATTCCAACCTGAGTAATAGACGACAGCACTATCTTTTCTGCTTACAATGTTATTTGCAATACCATAGCAGTTCGCAACACGAACCTTTGAATTGCCATCGTTATTATCGCCACCATCCTCATCTAAATATCCAACGATATCAGCACTGTATCTTGTGTCACTATTAGTTTCATTTTCCTCTATATATATTCTTCCTGTAGAATAACAATTGTTTATAGAAATACTACAATTTGATGCTTTTGTACATGCTTCGGCTAAAATTCCGCCATTTCTTACCTGCCAAGTGAACAGGTTGCCGACACCACCATAGCCATGAATATCGCCGGTATTATAGCTATACTCTATATTAAGTTTGACCGCAACACCGACAAGTCCGCCCGCATCCGTACCGTTGAAGTTATATCCGCTCAGACCTACCATAGTAATACCACCAAACTTTTTCCAGCCAATAGTAACTTCTCCAGTATTATAACAATATGCAATGGTAGATGTGTTATTTGCCTCAGTCGAATGCGGCTTTTCATTGCTTGGAATTGTACCCAAAATGCCTACTAGTCCACCCGCAACATTACTTTTGCCTCTTATAGCACCGGTATTATAACAAGCGTACATCTTTAACGTGGCGGTCTTGCTTGCCTCTCCGACAAGGCCTCCGACACGCGACCATGCATTACCTGCTTGCTTTTTGTCATCATTACTTATATATGGGTTAACTTCTTCACCAGTAATATCGCCGGTATTGGCGCTATTCTTTATTGTAGTAAATGCAGTAACACGACCGACCAGTCCTCCTACTTTCGTTTGCCCTACAACATTACCGGTATTAAGACAACTATCAATGGTTATATCATTCGTTGCATACGCAATCAATCCACCGGTGCCATATTGATAATCATCAGGATAACCGAGGTTTTGACCGGTACTCTTATTCCATTTTGATCCCTCAAAACTGGTTATATCGCCCTTATTAACACAACCGATTAATGTAATAGGAGACGTGGAAGAACTATAGCCGGAAAAGCCGGCAATCACTCGCAAACCTTGTATGTCGACAGCCGCAGTACAATTGGTAAACGTAATTGCTCCAAACGGCTTACCAACGAACGCCGCAATGTCATAACCGGAATTGCTTGTGTTCGTACCTGCCGCAATAGTGCCGTTTATCGTCAAGTTTTTGAAAGTTGCGTTTGCCGCATTCGGGAAAACACTGATACGATGGTAACCGCCGCTTGTATATTGTATATCGATCGTATTTCCGTTGCCGTCAAATGTGCCTTTGAAAGACGGTGTTGTTGTGCTCAACGTTGTTGATGTTCCAAAATAAATTCTATTGACTGCGGAGCTACCTTGAGATATGTTGCCTGCAAGATTATACCCAAGGTTTGACTTTGCATTTTTAATATCGTCCGAATTATTGTTCGGAGTACACTCCGTGCTGAAATTCAACGGGGTGCTTGAACTTGCAGTGCCCATATGTGCCGTTGTGTTGTTGATTGTTATGTTTGTAAGCAGTTTGACATACTCACCCGCATAATCTTTCGCACCGCTATAAACGCTATATGCAAAGTCGTTCCACTCTTTTTGACTGCTTATTGTATAAGGATTGGTTGAGCTACCCGGAGTGAATGTTTCGTCATAACCACCAATATTGCGTTTATCATCGTATGCCGAGCCGATCACAACGGATAAATTATCGTTACACTCAAAATAAACTGTTGCAACGATTTTTGTGATTTGTCTTTCGCTATTGAAGTTTGCGGTTGTTACGTGCACTATGTATTTGTCTGAATTGGACGGTTTTCTGTACGTGCCCTCAACAACCGTTGTTTTGTCGGTATCGGTGTCGTTCTTTTGCGGTACGTTTACAAATTCGATACCGACAACGCAAATTTGCATGCTGTTGCCCGATGCCATATCGAGCGCAATCGTAAGAGTGTTGTTGTTGTTTTCAAATTTGCTGAAACTGTCAACATTGTCCGTCACGGTGTCACTGCCGCTTGCGTTGTAGAAGGCAAGTTGCGTGTTTTCATAATTGGAATCCAACGTTTTGTTAGGCACCTTTACGGCAAATTCAAGCGTGCCTTCAACATTAGCATTCGTCAAAAGTCCGACAAATCCGCACAACGAAGCAAACGTCGGATATGACGCTTCCGTTGCATTGATCAATCCTTCGTCAACAAGAATATACTTTCCGTACGGGCTTTGACTTACGGTCGCATAATACGCTCCGTTCGGTGTTGCATTTTTCGCAAAATTCGTGCGTTTTTTCGCGATATAGAACGTCCAGCTCGAATCAATCGTCGGGTTTGCGCCGTAGCCGAGCAAGCCGCCCTTTGTGTTGGATGTTTTTTCGAGATTGAACCCTGTAGATACACTGTTTCTGATGGTTGCGTTTTGCGTTTCGCCCACAAGACCGCCCACGTACTCACTGCCTTGATACGTGTCGGTGCTCGCCGTGATTGCGCTGCTGCCGCCGTTGGTTACGACGCAGTTTTGCACGTTGCCGCTGCCCATGTATCCCACAAGACCGCCCACGCGCGTTGCGCTTTGGTTGTTTGTGTTGAATCTTGCTTTTACAACGATATATTGCAAGTCGTGTTCGAGGTTATCCACGAGGTAGCCTGCAATTCCGCCTGCGTAGCTTCCGTTGATAAAGATGTCGCTGCCGCCGCTGTATATGTTGAGTTTTGAAACGTCTATTGCACTGTCTTGCGGAGTGTTGCGCAACACAAAACGCACTTTTGCGCCGCCGTAGCCTGCAATACCGCCGACGTAGCTTCCGCTCACGGATATGCTTGCGTTGTTGACAAGTCTGCCTTGCGCCGTGATACCGTTGCCGGAAACCGTGGGAGCAAGACCGAGCGTCGTGCTTGCATTGCCGCTTCTTACACCCGTTGTGAGAACATTGTAAAGAATGGAATTCGTGTCGTTTTCAAAAGTCTGCGCAACGCTTGTGCTAAGATCTCCGAGCGCGCCGAAAATACCGCCCGCGTAACTCGTCGCATAGATTGTTGCCAAGTTTACAAGCGATATGCCGTTGCCGAAAATCGTCGTGCCGGTTTCCCAATACACGCCTGCTTGCGAGGACACGTAACCCACGATACCGCCCACAAAACTGCCAAGCGGTTTTGCCGCCGTGCCGAACGTCTTTTGCTCGTCCGGGACGCTGTGCGTGATGGTGTGCGTACCGCCCGTGAGGAAAGTGCCGTCGTCTTTGAGTTGATATATTGCTTCAATCGTTGCGTTTTTGCCCAAAACGCCTGCAATTCCGCCTATAAACGACGGAGTATAATTGCCCGTATCCAGCGTGACGTTGCTCGTTGTCCAGTCGGTGTTGAAGAGGATGCCAACGCCCTCTGCATAGCCCACAAGTCCGCCCACGACTTTCGCATTGCCGGACGCTGATTGCTCGTTTAACTTTTGCAAAATGACTTTGACGTTGCCGACTTTAAAGTTATCGCTTGCGTCTTTGTCGATTACGATTGCCGTATATTTGTCGTTTGTTGCGTTTTGGTGATATCCGTTGCCTATAAACGCGCCGAACAATGCGCCCACGTACTCGATACCGCCCACAACAATAAAGTTTCCATCCTTTCCGTTGTTGTTGAGTTGCGGAGCGTACGAAATCGTCGTTGCGCAAGACGACGTATCCATCCAGCCTGCAATACCGCCCACGTACTTGATGCCCATGACGTCGATTTGATCTGCCGGCGTGACGTATCTTTGTCCTGCAACGCTTCCGCCGATTTGGCTTTGATTGCTGACGATCCACTTGCCGACGATACCGCCCACGTACGTTTCGCCGCCGACGTTTGCCGACGATACGGCTTCGGAACTTACAATGGTAATTCTTTCGCCATAACCGACGATACCGCCCACGTACGTTTCGCCGCGCACCCAGCCGCCGTATGCCAAGACTGAATTGTATAAAGTGGAGTCAACCGCATAGCCGGCAATGCCGCCCACGTATTCGATGCCGACGATACCGCCGTTGTCCGTTATGGAAAGTCCGCCATTGCTTGCAACTTTGAGATTGCTTATCGTTGCGCCGTTCAGATATCCGAACAAGCCGACGTAGTTCTTTCTCGCGCCGTCAACGTTGTAGAAACTGCCGACGTTGTAAACGTAGGTTATCGTATTGTCGCCGCCGTCAAACGTCGCGCTGAACGGCAATTCCGTTTGATTTTGCGTTGACCTCGTGCCGATGGGCAAGAAGTTGTAAACGCCGTCCGTGCTGATATAACCGCTCATATCGATGTTGACGGTGACAAGGAAATATGCGTCCTTATAATCTCTGCTCGTTGCCTTTGCCGTGGTTTGCGGAGCAATACACACCCCTGCCGTAACGGTATTTTGAATCGAGTTCCACGCCATACCGCCGTTGACGATCTGGCTGAGGCGCAACAAATGTTCGGGCTTGCTTATGACGTATGGATTGTCCGCGCTACCACCCCAATCATTATCTTCGGGCGTTTTTCCGTCTTTCCAGCCAAAATCGCTGAACATCGCAGTGTAATATTTGGTGATATTTCCGCTGAAATTGCCCGTGCCGCTTGCCGTCACACTCGTATTCAACGGAGTGGGATTTTCGACAGTAGGTGCATCAAGCGCACTCAAAGTGTATTCCGTGCCTTGCGTGAGCACGGCAACCGTGCCGTTGTTATACTTGACGTACAGCACGAACTTGTCTGCCGCGTAGTTGTGTTGCGCATACACAAGCACTTTTTGCACGCCGTTTTGCTCCGATTGCAAGGGATAAAAACGCTTATCGGCATAACTTTGGTTGCCGACGTTTACGTTTGCAATGCCTTGATTGCCGACAATCAAGTCCGTCCTTCCGCCAAACCACACGTTGCCGCTAGTGATGTTCGTCGCCAAACTATAAGGCACAATCTTCCACGTGTAGGTGACAACCATCGTATCGCCTACCGTTGCCTCGGAAATACCTCTATCCGACGTATCTTCTGTCAAAACCGTATTTGGGCTGAAATCATCGTATTGAGAGTATTTATTTTCTATTTTGTAGTTTCTAATATCATTCAACGTAAACGTGCGCGTGTGTGTCGTATCATTGTGCGCTTGCTTTGTTTCAACATAACCGCCAATCGTGTACACGTCTTGGGGAATGGCAAATTCTCCGTGTACAGACGCAACGGAAATGCCATTTTCTATGATACCCTGATGCTGTGTATTATAGTGGAAAATGTAGACGTTTGACGTATCGCCTGCCACGTGTTCGCTCGCGCTAGTCCAAACGTTTGACACCTTAAGCAATCTCTCTGTTATGGTGACCGTATCGCCCTTTTTCACGCCAACGATTTGACCGTCGATTTTGATTGTAACCGTTGTATTATACACGTCGACATTTGTTGGCGACACGTTAAGATTTTCCTTGTAAGTTGTGCCAACATACAAGAACTCGGTTGTATAAACAATCGGATTGTTTGCCGCCGCGCCATTTGCAGTATTCGGATACGTTGTATGTCCAAAACCGTGCGCCAATCCGTCATACTCTTTTGAGCCAATGGTTGGCAGAGTGATATTTTGCACACGAACTCGGATATTGCTTTCAATAGTTGCGCTATACCATGCCGTAACATCGCCGTTATCACCTGCAAACCCCTCCGTTTTGCTTGGTTTCACATACTTTGTATTAGTATCAGAACCGTTATCCGAACAGAAGAACTCGTTTTTTGCAACACTTCCGACAACCTTAAATCCGTTGATTTTGGATGACAATATATCTTCCCACTTCTGATTTGTCGTATTTTGCAAATCGACTTGCGGTGTGACTGCAAACGCGGTCGTCAATCTATACCCTTTTGTGCTAACAACAGGATTTGGGTTATTTGCCGTAGTCTGCGCTTGTTTTTCATTTATTGCCCACGAATTTGTTACGTTGCCACCGCTTCCAGTAATTGATCCGTGATTACATCCATCCCAACGGAACTTTCTTTGGCCTTGCACATCGTAGCAATAATCGATATTTGTATTATCCAATGCACTTCCGACAATACCGCCAATAAAGTTGTTGCCTTCAATCAAACCGCCGATATTTGCGCAGTATTCCACTTTTGCCTGTGCAAAACCGACGATACCGCCAACGTAGTCGCCATTGTTTATATAGTCACCACTTGCACTATGCGCCGCAATATGGCCTTTATTATAGCAATTTGAAATCGTGCCATTGACGGTTGTATATCCTGTGATACCGCCGACAAACACACCCGTTGGAGTCCCTGAAATTTCCCCCTGTGCGGTTGGATTTGTACCGACAATTTCGCCACTGTTGTAGCTGTTTTTTATAGGTGCTTGCACCCTGCCTGCAACACCGCCGACGGCGTTTCCGCCAATAACGTTGCCCGTGTTCTCTGCATTGCACATTTCTTTGTCGGCAAATGCAGTTACACCGCCAACCGTTGCGCCGTTTCTGCCATTGATTGAGCCGGAGTTCTTGAATGTACCATAATTGGAGTTTGTATCACACCAAAAGCCATGGTTTTCGCCCGACACGCCACCCACCATACTATTGGCTGTGATATTGCCGCTGTTGACAATCGTTCCGTACATTCTAGAAGTTGAGTCTGCATAACCGACGATACCGCCAACACTTGTATCACCCTCAACACTCGCATTGTTTGTAGCATTTTTGATGTTAGTTCCGTTTGCATAGCCGACCACACCGCCGACATTTTGAGAATTTGTTGTCAACAAATCAAACTCTGCAAATTGCAATGTCGAGTAGTTGTCAGCTGCTTTTACATATATGTAATAATATTTGTAATTTCTAAGCTTGAACCCGCTGAAAAACTCTTTCCTATAAGAGTTGGTAGATGGCATAGCAAGAGTGGAATCATAGACAACTTCCCATCCCCATTCGTTTGGAACGGTAGTATTGCCTCCGCCTGTATCATAGTCACCTCTTGTGAAATCGTTATTGCTTCCCCAAATTTTTACGCTTTGAGGAGTTCTTTTTTGAATTTCAGCAGTATTGTTGGTATCATCAGCATTGGTAATTGCAAATCCAAAAATATACGCCAACGTCGTGTTTTGGACTATAAAGCTCATTGCTCCTTTTTTTGCCGAATAATACTTACTGTTTAGATCTCCGTCATTAACTTTGCTGACCGCTTGAGTAGTTGAGTCATATGGGTGCGCGTCAAATTGTTTTATTTCATAAGGCGCATCTTTATAGGTGCTGCTAATGCTTGCATTGTTGGTGACGTTCTCAATGGTGCTGTTGAGCGCATAGCCGACAACGCCGCCGACATTAGACGAGCCTTTCACCGAGCCGTTCACCGTCAAATATTTGATAGTTGCGCCGCTGATATATCCAAAAAGTCCGACGTTGTTGCCTGCAACACTGATGTTCAAACCACTCAAATTATTCTTGTTTCCGTCAAAAGTTGCGGAGAAGACGTTTGAGCTTGTTCCGATAGGCGTAATGTTGCCAATGCTTGCAATACTTCTTGCCAGTTTGAAATAAGCTCCTCCATAGGAGGCAATCGTTCCTTTCACATACTTATAAACATCGGAGGTATACCAACTATTTGTTGCATTTGTCACACCTCTTACGATATTTGAAAGCGTAACGAGCTGATCTCTTGTGCCGATGATATAGGGGTTGCTCTCACTTCCCCACGGATTGTTTTCGATATTGGACTTGTTTATACCGTTATTTTGCACGCCGAAATCGCCGGCTTTGACAATTACACTAAATCCGTTGATATCAAAGTTGTCATTTATGAGAGTATTGCTTGAATCATAAATGCTGATTATTGTTTTTGCAACACTAAACTCTTTTTGGTTTTGATCGATATCGATAGAACCATAGAAATTATGCTCGGTATCGTTAAAACCAAACACGACGGTGTACGCCCCTTTTGGCACACTAACATTTGATTGATTCTTTATAACAATTTGATTTTTTATTGCGTTCTCAATATCTTGACCATAGAAAAACTGGTTGTTGCCAATTGCAAATTTAAGTTTCTTTATAGTCCAGGTCGATTCTTTTCTTCCGACAAGATAATCTGTGTTGTTCGCCCTGATCCAAACGTCGGAATATACCTTGTATGTGCCTGCATTGGTTTTGCCAAGCGTTGCATTTCCGCCGCCGTTTTGGTCAAAATAGAACGATTGTTTGAAGTAGTGTGTATTGACGGTTGTCGGCAATTGAGTGTTATCGACAACATACTGTTCGGTCGCATTATAATCAACCGCCGCTGCATCGATTTTTATATCTTTAAGTTCCGCAACAACGTCCTGTTTTGTGTCGGCGTTATAATAAACGATAAAATTTACTACAAGGTCTGTTTTGGCAGGGCTTCCCGTGCTGTTTTTTTCTTTGCCGATAACGGTTTTGTTTGGGAGCGTTGATTTATTCGAGCCGTCATGCAAAGCAAGGAACTTGCCCGATTCAGTTCCTCCCAAAATTTGAAATGCGTTGATATTGACTGTGAGAATATTTTGCCAACCATCGACTGCCGTATACGGCGTATATTCTGTTCCGTCAAAGTACGACGGCGACAATGTAAAAGCACTGGCAACTTGAATCGAATGTCCGGCATTGGTATACTGTCTGTTTCCTGTTACTCCCTGAATTGCAGATGACAACTTCCAACTGTTGCTGACCGAGCTTCCGTCTTCTTTCTCTGCGCAAATGAAATCCAGTTTTGCGCTATTATCATTCCAAAGTCCGTTTATCTTTCCGCCGAAATAGCAATACTCGATTTTTGCATTATTGCCGCTCGCTTTGCCAACGATACCGCCAACTTGGTTTGAGCCTTCTATCGTTTTATCTTTAAGGCTTGCACAATATGATATCGGAGCTGTTGTATAACCTGCAATACCGCCGAGAAAATCACTGTTGTCTCCACTTGCAGAGATATTGCCGTTATTATAGCAATTCGCAATAGAGCCACCATTGACAACACCGACAAAGCCACCGACATATGCGCCCTTTGTCAAACCGCTCGGTGTACCTGCTTTATTGTATTCACCTGTTATATCGGCATTGTTTACACTGCTTGTTATCGTCACATTGTTGCCAAATCCGACCAAACCGCCAATCATATATGCACCGGTGACGGTTGCATTGTTCCTGCAATTTGAAATCGTCACACCGTCGGCATATCCGACCAAACCACCGACTGCCGCGCCGCCTACAATCGTGCCTGCCGTCGTCAAATGCGATATGGTCACCCCTTTGACGTAGCCGAAAAGACCGACGTTGCTCACGCCTCTCTGTTGAATGTTGAGATTGATTGTCCGCATGGTGCGGTTGGTTGCATCGCTATCGTTTCCGCCAAAAATCGTACCTGCAAAATAGTGTGTGCTATCCTTCCCGATAGGCACAAGCTCAATTGCCGTACCAGCCCCCAAATCTGCCGCAACCACAAAATAACAATCTTTGTAGGTCTTGTCTGTTGCAACGACCTGCTCTGCAGTAACCCCGTCACTTCCGACAATGCTATTGAGAGCGTTTCTGCCATTGACGATAGCCGACAAGTTTTTCAAATGCGTTTCATTGCTTATGACGTATGGGTTTGTCACACTTCCCCATTTTCCGGTGCCGCCTTGAATCTTGCCAAAGTCGCCCTCGATAATTTCAAAAGGCAACGTAACAGTACCTCGTGTTTTTCCGTCTTTTGAAACTTCAATGATTGCAGAATATACGCCAATCATTATCGGTTGATCAATCTCGCTTCCGTTTGAATTTCTGTATGAAACTACTGTTGAATATGAAGAATCGACGGTATGAGTCAAATAACCACCTCGACCTTGCAAAACCTGCAAAACCTCATTGTTATATTGCGTATAATCTTTTCCATTGAAAGTAAACGAAATGCCCTGATATTGCGCATACAACGTTGTTGTCGTTTGTCCGTTTTGCAAATTCGATCTCACAACGTTGCCAAAAGTGTTTGCGGCGGTGCTCGTTCCTGTGCTTGCTCCGATTGCCATTGCAATGCCTGATCCGTTTGCGTTGGTATTCCACCCTGTAAAGTATTGTCCGTTTCCAACATAAAAATCAGACGTTATGTTGGATGCTGCCATATACTTGTGGCTGGTGTTAGCAACTGTTCCCGTTGACGAATCGGCATTTTTGTCATATGACACCGAATAGGATTTTTTTGTGCGTGTTAGATCGACACTAACTTTTGACAATTCCAATGTGCCATAATCACCGGTTGTTGAATAGGAAACCAAATATATCCTTATGTATCGCCCTTTTATCGTGTGTTTTACCGAAAAACTACCTGTAGGTCTTTCTGATGATTTATCAATGTCGTTTCTTTCTTTTACTTGTTTATCGTAATAATTTGAGCCATCACTACTCGCATTAGAAAGTTGCTGAAACTGCGTATCGCTACTATCAATTGCAATAAAATATCCTCCAATTTGTATACCGCCAAACAATCCTTTTGACATTGATACCGCACCGACAGACACTGTAATGTCTATTCTATCACTGAGTTTGAGCCAATCACCCAAATCGTAATCTATCCAACAGTGTGCATAATCGGTACCAGTGTGTCTTGACGAACTTCCCATTGTCCATTTAGTAGTCGTCCAATTGTTTCCACCTGCATTGTCCGCATCTGTAGTATAAAATTTACCTCTTTTCAATGGATCAGGATTAATGTTATACGATGTTCCTATAGCATTTAATGTTGCAGACAAATCGATTAATGATGACTTTTTATTTGTAACCGCCGCGCTCGCCACGTTTGATTGGATAATGCCGTTTTGTTGAAGGTTTTCTTCAATGCCGAAAGCACCGGAGAGCGTGCCGGCAAAGACAAGGACAAACGTAATAGCAAGCAACAATGCGCCTGCGGTCAGCTTTATGTAATTTCTCAATTTCGTTTGTGTTTTTGTCCTTGAATTTCTCATGTTTTTCTCTCCGTATATGCGCCCACGACGCATTGATTTATATATTTTATAATATATATACATTCAAAGCAATCGTTTTATTGGACATTTTGAAAAATTAATTTGTTTTCGCTTTTTTGCATACTTTCCCTTGACAGTTTTTCGCCAAATGGTTTACCATAAATATACCCCCACAGGGTATATAAAAACACCCCCGTTTGTCATTGCGAGGAGCAAGGCGACGCGGCAATCTCCGGGGACGGAATGAAAACAACAAGGACAATCTACAACATCAAAAGGAATATATCAAAATGGATGACAATCAACAATGCACGGCATGTTGCTCGTGCTGTTCGCATCAAAAGCACACTCCCCGAAGCGAAGAGCAGCTCAAATCTCTCAATTCACGGCTCAACCGCATCATCGGGCAACTTGGCGGCATAAAAAACATGCTTGAGGCCAACCGCTATTGCGGCGACATACTCATACAGCTCTCGGCGGTGCAAAGCGCGCTTGAAAGTTTCGGCTACGAAATTCTCGGCGAACACTTGAGAACCTGCGTGGTTGAAAACGTGCAGTCGGGCAACACTCAAATACTGGACGAAGCCCTCGCCCTCATCAAGAAATTGAAATAGTTGTTACGTTTCGCTCTCGCTAGATTGCCACGTCGCAACTCTCGTTGCTCCTCACAATGACAAAATGGAAGATTCCATTTTTTCCTTGTCATTCCGAGGGAACGCAGTGACCGTGGGAATCCGGCCGTCAGGCGCAATCGAATCGGGTGTGGGTGTCCCACCCCTCTGTCATTCCGAGGGAACGCAGTGACCGTGGGAATCCAGCCCTCAGGCGCATTTCGCTCCGCTAGATTGCCACGTCGCAACTCTCGTTGCTCCTCGCAATGACAAAATGGAAGATTCTATTTTTTCCTTGTCATTCCGAGGGAACGCAGTGACCGTGGGAATCCGGCCGTCAG
>ERZ780157.1566-NODE-1566-length-24435-cov-5.067104_pt1 | contig 24435 bp, 9 predicted proteins | sample MGYA00511169_ERZ780157 | MGnify/ENA primary metagenome ERZ780157 (study PRJEB29588, sample SAMEA1965149) | human gut metagenome | biome: human gut; feature: human-associated habitat; material: faeces | place: Denmark | collected 2008/2010 ... | reverse complement strand
CAACCTTTATAAAGAAGGGAAAGAACTTTTCCAGGAAAAAAATTATGCAGCTGCCATACCTGCATTGAAAGCATTTGTAAAGCAAAAGCCAACAGCAAGTCTCCTTCAGGACGCAGAATATATGTTAGTCAGTTCGGCTTATGAACTGAAAGACAAAAACCGCATCGAGTTACTGCGCAAGTACCTCGACTGTTATCCGGATACTCCCTACGCCAACCGAATCTATTCACTACTGGCTTCCTGCTACTTCTACGAAGGGAAATATGATGAGGCCCTGGCACTCTTTAATTCTACACGGCTCGATCTACTGGGAAATGAGGAGCGCGACGACCGCACCTACCAACTGGCAACCTGCTACATGAAGACTGATAATCTGAAAGAAGCCGCCATCTGGTTCGAAACGTTACGTGCCAGCAGTCCCAAATATGCAAAGGACTGCAGTTACTATCTCGCTTATATCCGCTACACTCAGAAGCGCTATGATGAAGCGTTGAAAGACTTCCTCCCTTTGCAGGACGACCCGAAGTACAAAGAACTCGTACCTTACTACATAGCAGAAATCTATGCTATCAAAAAGAACTATGATAAGGCGCAGATCGTAGCACAAAACTACCTGTCGGCCTATCCGAACAACGAGCACGCTGCCGAGATGTACCGCATTCTGGGAGACGCTTACTACCATTTCGGACAATATCACCAGGCAGTGGAAGCATTCACCGGCTATCTGGACAGAGATCACTCTGCTCCCCGCCGGGATGCACTTTATATGCTGGGACTCTCCTATTACCAGACAAAAGTCTACTCCAAAGCAGCCGAAATGCTGGGACAAGTGACGACCGCCAACGATGCCCTGACCCAGAATGCTTACCTGCACATGGGACTCTCTTACCTGCAACTGGCAGAAAAAAACAAGGCACGTATGGCTTTCGAACAGGCAGCCGCCTCCAACGCCAACCTGCAGATTAAGGAACAGGCCGCTTACAACTATGCACTTTGCCTGCACGAAACATCCTACTCCGCTTTCGGTGAATCGGTTACTGCTTTTGAAAAATTCCTCAATGAATTCCCGACTTCTCCGTATGCCGAGAAAGTAAGCAACTATCTGGTAGAAGTTTATATGAATACCCGCAGCTACGAAGCTGCTTTAAAGTCAATCGAACGGATCGCCAAGCCGAGTGCACAGATCATGGAAGCCAAACAAAAGATTCTCTTCCAACTGGGTACACAGTCATTTGCCAATGCCAATTTCGAACAGGCTCTCCAATATCTGAACCAGTCCATCACCATCGGGCAGTACAACCGCCAAACAAAGGCGGACGCTTATTACTGGTGCGGAGAATCTTACTACCGCCTCAACCGGATGATGGAAGCCGCCCGCGATTTCAACGCTTATCTGCAACTGACCACGCAGCCCAATAATGAAATGTATGCGCTCGCCAACTACAACCTAGGATACATTGCTTTCCATCGTAAGGACTATACACAGGCAAGCAATTACTTCCAAAAGTATATCCAACTGGAAAAAGGCGAAAACAGAACAGCGCTTGCAGATGCCTACAACCGTATCGGAGACTGTCATCTAAATGTACGCAACTTTGAAGAAGCCAAGCACTACTACTCACAAGCCGAACAAATGAATACTCCTTCCGGCGATTACTCCTTCTATCAGCTGGCACTGGTATCCGGTTTACAGAAAGACTATACCGGCAAAATCACTCTTCTGAACAGACTGGTCGGCAAATATCCTTCTTCTCCATACGCAGTGAATGCCATCTACGAGAAAGGACGTTCTTATGTACTGATGGATAACAACGGTCAGGCTATTACCTCTTTCAAGGAATTGCTGGAGAAATATCCCGAAAGCCCCGTCAGCCGGAAAGCTGCGGCTGAAATCGGTTTGCTGTATTATCAGAACGGCAACTTCGACCAGGCAATCAATGCGTACAAACAAGTGATTGAGAAATATCCGGGCAGCGAAGAAGCCCGCCTGGCAATGCGCGATATGAAATCTATCTATGTAGATTTGAACCGTATCGATGAATTTGCGGCTTTAGCCAATGCGATGCCGGGACACATCCGCTTTGACGCCAGCGAACAGGACTCACTTACGTATGCGGCTGCCGAAAAGATTTATGCACGTGGCAGAACAGAAGAAGCCAAGAGCAGCCTTAATAAATATCTGCAAACTTTCCCAGAAGGAGCATTTAGCCTGAATGCACATTATTACCTCTGCCAGATTGGAAATGAGCAGAAGAATTATGATATGGTGCTCCTCCACTCCGGAAAATTGCTTGAATATCCGAATAATCCATTCGCAGAAGAAGCGCTGATCATGCGTGCGGAAGTACAGTTCAACCAGCAACAGATGGCAGAAGCTCTGGCAAGCTACAAGATGCTGAAAGAAAAAGCTACCAATGTAGAACGCCGCCAGCTTGCCGAAACCGGCATCCTGCGTTGTGCCTTCCTGCTGAGAGACGATGTGGAAACAATTCATGCAGCAACCGAGGTGCTGGCTGAAGCCAAGCTTAGTCCGGAACTGAAAAACGAAGCTCTTTATTATCGTGCGAAGGCTTATAAGAATCAGAAAGCGGACAAGAAAGCATTGGATGATTTCCGCGAACTGGCCAAGGATACCCGTAATTCTTATGGTGCCGAAGCTAAATACCAAGTTGCCCAAGCACTTTACGATGCCAAAGAATATGCGGCGGCAGAAAAAGAGCTGCTCAACTACATCGAACAGAGTACGCCACACGCTTATTGGCTGGCACGCAGCTTTGTCCTCCTGTCGGACGTATATGTCGCTATGGGTAAAGACCTCGACGCACGCCAGTATCTGCTGAGTCTGCAACAGAATTACCAGGGCAATGACGATATCGAGAGCATGATTGAAGACAGACTAAAGAAACTAAACAAGTAAAGATTGAAAAGTATGAAACGAACTCTTTATATAGCAGGAGGCTTTACACTGGCATTTCTGATGCCGTTCAACCTTCAGGCACAGAATACTCAGCCGAAAGATACGACCATGAACCGCACGGTCGTCGTAGAACAGGAATATAATCCCGACATTCTGGATGCTTCCAAAGTGAATGTGCTGCCCAAAGTGGAAGAACCTACCGTCAGCAAAAAGGAAGTGGAATATGCCACTACTTTCTTCCCGGCTACCTCTATTCCTGCCGACCTGATGCGTCCCTATGTAGGAACGGAAGTGCAGCCCGGCAGCAAGCCCGGATATATACGCGCCGGATATGGAAACTACGGTAATCTGGATCTCCTTGCAAATTACCTGTTCCGTCTGTCGGACAGGGACAAGTTGAACGTCCGCTTTCAGATGGACGGAATGGATGGCAAACTGACTATGCCGGAAACAGACACGAAATGGAATGCTTATTATTACCGTACCCGTGCGAATATCGATTATATCCACCAGTTCAATAAGGTGGATTTCAACATCGCCGCTAATTTCGGACTCAGCAATTTCAACCTTTCTCCGGTTCAGCCCGGCAAGCAGAAGTTTACTTCAGGAGACTTCCATCTGGGAGTAAAATCGACAGATGAAAATTATCCCATACAGTTCGAAGCGGAAACCAATCTGATGATGTACAACCGTCAGAACAATAACACTTTCTTTTTCAATGACAAAGTCGGAGAAACACAAGTGCATACCAAAGGATTGATCAGCGGCGCTATCAGCGACGAACAGAGCATCAACATCGGATTGGACATGCGTAATCTCATCTACAATAAAGACCTGAAACTTGCTGACGACCTCCAGGTATACGAGAACCGTACCGCTCTGGCACTGAATCCGCATTATAAACTCAGCAGCGACAGCTGGAATCTGCGTGCAGGAGCCAATGTGGATATCTCATTCGGCAGCGGTAAATCATTCCGCGTGTCTCCGGATGTAATAGCACAGTATATCTTCTCCGACAGCTACGTACTCTATGCGCAAGCTACCGGAGGCAAGCTGGTCAACGATTTCCGCAGACTGGAAACGATCTGTCCTTATGCCTTGCCGGCAGGCCCTATTCTCGATACGTACGAACAGCTGAATGCAGCAATAGGATTTAAAGCGAGTCCTTATCCCGGATTATGGATTAATCTGTATGGCGGTTATCAGGATTTGAAAGACGATTTCTTTGAGGTGCAGGAGGAAATGGATTACAACAACAATCCCTCACTTCCCGATGGTGATGGTCAGGGAGAGAACACTCCGTCTCCGGTCACAGCACATCAATATCTGAATCTGGAATTCAGCAATACCAACAACTTCTACGCCGGTATGAAGATCAGCTATGAATACAAAGACCTCATTGCATTGTCCGCTGCTGGAACTTACCGTAACTGGGATGCGAAAGAAAAATACAGCCTGTATATGAAACCCGCCTGCGAAATTAATTTCAGCGCAGACTTCCGCCCGATCACAGGACTGAATATCAATCTCGGTTACGATTATATCGGACGCACAAAGGTAGAAGGCATTAAAGCCGCAGCAGTCAGCGACCTGCATGCCGGAGCCAGCTATAATGTGTTCAAAGGAGTATCCGTGTATGCCCGGATTAATAATATCCTCAATAAGAAATACCAGTATTATCTGGGCTATCCTACAGAAGGTCTTAACTTCCTGGGAGGATTAAGCTTCAGCTTCTAGACAAGACATATTCTCCAAAGAGAAGAACCAATCAGATGCCCATCCTGTTATTGCCTATGTGCAACATAACAGGATGGGCTTTTTTATTGTTCCTTACAAAGCCTCCTTTTCCATCCCGTCTATAATTTTGTATCAAGGTCTACCCATTTGTTACAGATAGTGTTTCTAGCTATTTGTGCACCTAATTTGGTGAATATTGCACGTCCCTTTTTCACATCGCCCCTAATTTTGCATCATCATTAAAAGATAAATGAAGTTAACCTTATTGCACATAAGCAAAGGATATATTTAGAAACTGAAGAGAGAATAAAGAGAATAAAAGTCACCCCAACCCGGTTGACCTAACTATAAACTAAATATATTATTAACCTATCAAATTAAACAGTATGAGAAACGCGCTCAATTTAAGATTCTGCTTTCTTGTTACGTTTCTTTTATTCATACCGATGATGTATGCCTTGCCCCCGGAAGGTATCACAATTAAAGGTAGAGTAACGGATGAAACACTCAAAGAAGGCGTTCCCGGAGCTAATGTGACTGTGAAAGGCACGAGCATTGGGACTATCACAGACTTTGACGGTAACTTTACGATCGTCGCCCCAAGCAAAAAATCCGTATTAAACATCTCCTTTATCGGGTACGTAACCCAGGAGATCGTGGTCGGAGACAGAACAATCATCAATGTTTCCTTAAAAGAAGATGCACAGAACCTCGGTGAAGTGGAAGTTGTAGCTATCGCCTATGGTAATCAGGACAAGCGCATGCTTACCAGTGCCGTCTCCTCCATTGACAACAAAGAGCTGATCAAATCTCCGGCAACAAGTATCACGAACCTCCTCGCAGGAGCATTGCCGGGTGTATCTTCCGTACAGACTACCGGACAGCCTGGTAAAGATGCTGCTGCCATCTACGTACGTGGTGTCGGTTCATTAAATGATTCACAATCCAAGCCCCTGGTTTTAGTAGACGGAATAGAACGTGAGTTTTCACAAATCGACCCGAACGAAATCGAAAGTATTTCAGTATTGAAAGACGCCTCTTCCACCGCTGTATTCGGAGTAAGAGGTGCTAATGGCGTTGTATTGATCACCACCCGAAGAGGTAAAGCAGGCAAAACGCAGATTTCCGCCAGCACCAAACTGGGTCTGCAACAACCCATCTCACTGGTAGAGCAGACCGGAAGTTACGAGTTCGCACGCTTCTGGAATATGAAGCAGGAGATGGACCACGTTACGAATCCTAAGTTATACTTCACTCCAGAACAGGTAGAAGCCTATCGCACCGGCTCAGACCCCATCATGTATCCCAGTATGGACTGGAAGAAGTATATTTTTAATAATATCTATCTTCAAAGCCAGAACAACCTAAATATCTCCGGCGGTAGCGATAATGTACGATACTTCATCTCAGTAGGTTATACTTATCAGAACGGACTTCTGAAAGAACTTCCCGGACAAATGTACGACAATAACTATCGTTACAACCGCTATAACTACCGCGCCAATATCGATGCCAATCTGACCAAGACCACTTCGATGAAACTCGGTGTCGGTGGTGTTTTAGGTAAGATACAGGAACCGCGCAGCGTCGTTTCGGGTACAGGAGAAGACCAAAACCCCTGGGTAATCGCACAGATCTGGTCACATCCGTTTGCCGGACCGGGATTTATCAACGGAGTACGTACACTGATTCCTAAAGATATGGTTCCGCTGGGAGAAGTGATGCGTGACGGTATGTTCGTATTCTACGGACAAGGTTACAATCAAACGTATGACACGACATTGAATCTGGATTTGGACATCACACAGAAACTGGACTTTATCACTCCGGGACTGAGCGTTTCCGTGAAAGGTGCTTACGACAATAAATTCAAACTGGAAAAAGTACGTACGGGAGGCGCCATCGAAGCGCAGACTGTGTACTACAAATCATACTTTGACACCAACGGTACGATGTCACAGACCGATCCCGACTACGATAAATCACTTATCTATGTACCCAGCGGCAGCGATACTCCGCTCACTTACTCGGAAAGCAGCGGACGCGGACAGAACTGGTATCTGGAAGGACGTATCAACTATGACCGTACATTCGGCGACCACAGAATATCCGGTCTGTTCCTTTACAATCAGTCGCGTAACTATTATCCGGACAGCTACACTTATCTGCCCCGTAACTACGTAGGATTGGTAGGACGTGCTACTTATGCCTATCAAAGTAAATATCTGCTCGACGTAAACGTCGGCTACAACGGTTCGGAGAACTTTGCTCCGGGCAGCACACGTTTCGGTGTATTCCCTTCCTTCTCTGCCGGATGGATCGCAACTGCCGAGAAGTTTATGGAAAACCAGAAAATCGTAGACTACCTGAAACTCAGAGCATCCTGGGGACGTGTAGGTAACGACAAGGGAGTAGACTCACGCTTTATGTACATGCCTGCCGTATGGGGATCATCGGGCAGTTACAGCTTCGGTGTGGACAATCCGATTTCCCAATCGGCAGCAGCCATCTCACGTATGGGTAACCCGGCAGTAACCTGGGAAACAGCCGACAAGCAGAACTACGGTATTGATCTTAAGTTCTTCAACAGCCGCCTGTCCGCTACCTTCGACTACTTTATCGAACACCGCACAGGCATTCTGATCTCTCCGGAATCGACCCCAAGCATCATCGCAACTGCACTGCCTAACCTGAACATTGGTAAGGTAGACAACCACGGTTACGAAGTTTCTCTCGGCTGGCGCGATAAGATCGGAAAGGATTTCACCTATAATGTGGATGCCAACGTCTCTTTCGCACGCAACAAAATCCTCTATATGGACGAAGTGCCCAAGCAATTCTCTTATATGAACCAGACCGGTGGCTCTACCGGACGCCAGACCGGAGTATACAACTACATCCGTCTCTATCAGTACAGCGACTTCATCACCGGAGCCGACGGCGAACTGACCTTAAAGCCGGAACTGCCTCAGCCTTATCAGAAGGTATATCCGGGTGACGCCATGTACGCCGACCTCAATGGAGACCACATCGTGGACGGTAATGACAAGAACGTAGCAGGTTATGCTACCCGTCCGGAATACGTTTTCGGCATGAACATGGGATTCGACTGGAAAGGATTCAATTTCACCATGCAATGGGTGGGTTCCAAGAACGTTAACAGAATGTATGACATCGAATACCGTATCCCTTATACGAATGCCGGAAAGCGTGGTTTGCTGACTTACTTCTACGACGGTTGCTGGACTCCGGAAAACCAACTGGGAGCTGTTTATCCACGTCCGTCGGAAGAATCGGAAAGCTGGAACTCCGAACCCTCTACCCTCTGGTTGGTGGATGCTTCCTATCTCCGCTTGAAGAGCCTGAGCTTCGGTTATACCATCACCGGAAAGAAATTCCTGAAGAAACTGGGCCTCAGCTCACTCGGATTAAACTTCAGCGGCTACAACCTGCTGACCTTCTCACCGCTTAAATATCTTGATCCGGAAAGTGATCCTAACCGATTCGGAGATTATCCGCTGATCAAAGTATATAGCTTCGGTTTAAATCTTAACTTCTAAAAAACGACTGTATGAATAGAATAATAAAAGGACTCGGAATAGCATTGGGTTGCGTACTGATAGCCTCCTCCTGTTCTGAAATCAGCTTCGGGGATAAATTTCTGGGCGACCAGCCTGAGAGTTCCGGAGCGACTACCGAAGAAATGTTCTCTTCGAAAATAAATGCCGAAAAGGTGCTGACCAAAGCATATACCGGATTACCTTATGGGCTACCGACCGGCTCTGACTACAAATTGGGTGTGAACATACTTGAATCAATCACAGACTTATGTTACAGTTTCCGTGACAATATCAGTGATGGGCCTGTCAAGCTCTATTACAACGGAGCACTCAGTGCCAACAACGTCCCAAAGAATTCTGCTTACCGTTATGGAAGCAAGTCTGACTGGACCACCATCCGTTACGCTTGGTTATATATCGAGAACGTAGAAAAAGTGCCCGACATGACAGCCAGCGAGAAAAGTGAACGGATCGCGGAAGCCAAAGTTTTGATCTCCCTCTGCTATTTCGAAATGCTGAGATATGTAGGCGGTGTGACATGGCTGGACCACTATGTAGACGTAAACGAGACAATGAATTTCCCCCGTATCACTTTTGCCGAAACGGTAGAGAAGATCGTAGGATTGCTCAACGAAGCCATCAACTCCAATCTGGCCTGGAAAGCCGAGAAAGCAGATGACGGACGTATGACCCTGGCAGGAGCGATGGCATTAAAGTTCAAGGTATTGCAATGGGCAGCCAGTCCGACTTTCAACTCAAACACTAAATGGCATCCGGAAGCAGACGAATATACCTGCTACGGAAATTACAGTGACCAGCGTTGGAAAGATGCCGCAGAAGCAGGCGCAGCCTTTTTCACAGAATTACAGAAACGGCACGAATACGAACTGATTCAACCTACGGAAGAGACGCATCGGGCAAGACGTCTGGCCTATCGTCAGTCCTACTACAACCGCGGCGGAACAGAAATATTAATCTCTACCCGTCAAGGATATGGCTCCGATGTTCACAGCAGCTTTATCGGCCAACGTTATTACAGCGGCCCTACATTGAACTATGTAGATATGTTTCCGTGGGAAGACGGAACTGATTTTCCGGCAAATTTCGACTGGAAGTCCCCCTCCAAGCAACCGTTCTTTACAAAAGGCGAAATGGTGCCCACCCGCGACCCGCGTCTGTATGAAAATGTAGCTTGTCCCGGAGACACCTACTGTAACGGAACAACCGCTCCTGTTTATATCAACCACGCCGACTACAAAGACGGTAGCGGATTCCTGATCATGAAGTACATTTTACAGGAAAACAACGACCGCGAAGGTCCGGTACAATGGTCACACACCCGTCTGGCGGAAATCATGCTGGGATATGCGGAAGTACTCAACGAAGTCAACGGACGCCCTACCGACGAAGCTTACAAAATGGTAAACGATGTACGAAAGAGAGTAGGTCTGCCGGAACTTTCCAAGACGATGAATCACGATCAGTTCCTCGAAGCCGTACTGAGAGAAAGAGCACTCGAATTAGGATTTGAAGAAGTACGCTGGTTCGACCTCGTTCGCAGAGACCGTCAGAGCGACTTCAAGAAGAAGTTGTACGGACTCAGAAGCAGAGGTAACGACCTGAACAATCCGACTGAGTTCACCTTCGAGAAGATCGAACTGGGAGACCATTACTGGGCTACCAACTGGGATACCAAGTGGTATCTGGCTCCGATTCCTCAGGAGGAAATCAACAAGCAATATGGAATGACCCAAAACCCGGGCTGGTAAATGACACGTTAACTAATATCGTTTGAACAATGAATAAAATAAATTATATATTAATCACTCTGCTCCTGGGAGGTTCGGTATCCCTGAATGCACAGACATCCAAAGCTGCTTCGGAAATGCAGCTGGCAGATACACTGAGCATCGGCTACCAGATGAACGTATCTTCCCGGACCAGCAGTTACTCTATCAACGGAGTCAATGCTTCCGCATTCGAAAAATCCCCGTACATAGATATCAGCAAAGCTTTGTATGGAAAAGTGGCAGGTCTGAATGTATATCAGGGTACAGGCTCGTCAGCCGATAACGTATCCACCCTCTCTATACACGGAAATGCCCCGCTAGTATTAATTGATGGTTTCCCACGTGATATCAGTGACATCACTTCGATGGAAATCGAATCATGCTACGTTCTGAAAGATGCGGCGGCAGCAGCTCTCTACGGTATGCGTGGTGCGAATGGAGTAGTACTGATCACGACCAAACGCGGAATAAGCAATGGCCTGAAGGTAAATGTGGACTATAATTTCGGTGTCAATACCCAATTCCGCTCTCCGGACTTTGCAGATGCCTATACGTACGCGAATTCCCTCAATACAGCATTAAGCGGAGACGGTCTGCCTGCACGCTACAATGCACAGGAACTGAATGCTTTCCGGACAGGGATCTATCCGTATGATTATCCGAATGTAGACTGGTGGAATGAAACACTGAACGACACCGGATTCACACACAACCTGAAAATGTCTTTCAGCGGAGGTAGTGATAAGTTCCGTTTTTACACGGTAGTAGACTACTACCGGGATCGTTCTATGCTAAAGAAGAACACGGAAGATACACGTTTCGACACTACTCCGACAGACACACGTCTGACCGTGCGTACCAATCTGGACGTAAAAGTGACGGAAAGTACATTGCTGAAAGCCGGCATTGTAGGCAGACTGAAAGAATTCAGAGGTACCCGCTATGGACGCAGCGCTATTTTCAACAAAATCTATGGCATTCCATCCGCTGCATTCCCCATTCGTTATGAGAATGGCATTTATGGAGGTAGTTCTGTGTACGGAACCGGTAATCCGGTAGCTCTGTTGAAAGACTACGGACACATCCGTAACGTATACGGAACACTACTCGCCGACCTGAGCATCCGTCAGGATCTAAGTGCGTTGACCAAAGGGCTGGCAGCCGAAGCATCCGTCTCTTTCGATAATATCGGAGGAATGAATGAAACCACCAATAAAGAGTATCGTTACATGAACAGCAATGCAAGTATCACTAGTGATGGTACACTGGTGACAACTCCTGCCATTTATGGTACAGACTCCGAAACACTGGGACATACACAGCCTTTCGAAAGACTGATGCTACGCAGCGATTTTCAGGCAAAAGTGGATTATAACCGCACTTTTGGCAAACATCAGGTGGGAGGAGCATTGATTTATGATATGCAGTCTGTTGTCAAAAACGGCAGAAACAACTCTCAGAAGAATCAGTCTGTGCTGGTGAACGCCACATATACTTACGACAACCGTTACAGCCTCAATGCCGTATTCAACCGCTCGGGATCAGCTTACCTGCCCGACGGAGACAAATACTCGAACTATCCTGCCGTTTCTGCTGCATGGATCATCTCCAACGAAGCATTTATGGAAAAGGTGACACCGATCAATCTCTTTAAGATTCGCGCCTCTTACGGTCTGTCCGGATGGGACGGCAATCTGAGCCACGAACTATGGCGTCAGTCTTATGGCAGCGGCGGTGCCGGTTATAACTTCGGAGTGAATGCCGGAGGACAGTCCGGTGGCAGTGAAGGCGATCTGCCGGTTATCGGCCTGGTAGCGGAAAAATCACAGAAAGCGACTTTCGGATTTGATCTCGCTGCTTTTGATAATCGTTTGAATGCAACAGTAGAAGGTTTCTACGAAAAACGTTCGGATATACTTGTGTCAGGTGCCAATTCTACTTCCGGTATTATCGGTATCACAGTAGGTCAGGTGAACGAAGGAATCTATAAATACAAAGGAGTGGATGCTTCTTTGAGTTGGAATGATAAGATCGGTGATTTCCATTATGGTATTGGTGCTAGCATGTCATATCTGAATACAGAGGTAGTCAATGTAAACCAGGCATATCAGGAATACGACTACTTGTATACCAAGGGCAACCGTATCGGACAGATGTACGGCCTGGAAGCTATCGGCTTCTTCAACAGCCAGCAGGAAATCAACAACAGTCCGCAACAAACCTTCTCGGACGTAGCTCCCGGTGACGTGAAATACAAAGATCAGAACGGTGACAACCGCATCGACGAGAAAGACATTGTGAAAATGTTCGGTTCATCTGTTCCACGCTTCTATTTCGGATTCAATCTGAACTTCTCATACAAGAGACTGGAGCTTTCCGCTGATTTCCAGGGAATGACCGGAGTCACTGTTTCATTGCTCAACAGTCCGCTTTATAGTCCACTTGTAAGCAATGGCAACATTTCAAATACATTCCTGAATGAAGAAATAAACTGGACACCGGAGAATAAGACCAATGCAACCATGCCGAGACTGACTACTCAAGAAAACTTGAATAACTATCGCGCCAGCTCACTGTGGTACCGTGACGGTTCATTCCTGAAACTGCGTAACCTATTGGTAGCTTATACTTTCCCGAAATCGCAGACTCGCTTTGCCGACCTGAAAGTATTCGTACAAGGCACCAATCTGTTCTCATTAGACAATATCCATTTTGCCGATCCGGAACAACTTGGCATCGCTTATCCGTCGACAAGAAGTTATTGGGCAGGTATCAAACTTAATTTTTAATGCAAAGTAACAAATGAACATTATGAGAACCAAATACATACTCTTAACCATTTTGTCTTCGTTGGTCTTTGCTTCGTGCAACTACCTTGACTTTGATGAAACGAACAACCTGAAGACAAAAGAAGACATGTACAAGTATTTCGGTACAAGCAAATCAATGCTTACCCACGTATACTCATACATGCCACAAGGCTACCAACTGTTTGCGACCTCCGGCGGAATTTTCACCGAAGACAGATATTCCATGCGCGACTGTGCCAGTGATGACGGCGAATTCGGAGCCTATGCAGATAATATCCAGAATACCAATAACGGTAACTGGTCGCCTATTAAAACTTATGACGATTCATGGACCCTGTATCGCGGTATACGTGCTGCCAACAGCTTTATAGCAGAGATTGCCCAAGTGGACTTCACACGCTACGAGCACGACGGACAATATACAAACTGGATGAAGCAGCTGAAATATTTCCCTTACGAAGCCAGAGTGCTGCGGGCACACTACTTCTTTGAACTGGCACGCCGCTACGGTGACATCGCCATGCCATTGGAAGTACTGACTGAAGAGGAAGCCAATACAATCGGCAAGACACCATTCAGCGAAGTTATCAGCTTCATTGTCAGTGAATGCGACGACGCTGCCAATAACTTGCCGGACAGCTATGTAAACGAACCGGGAGCAGAAATCGGCAGAGTGACCAAAGGCTTTGCAATGGCAGTAAAGTCAAAAGCACTGCTATATGCTGCCAGTAAGCTACATAATCCTTCTATGGATACCGAATTGTGGAAAAAGTCTGCCAAAGCAGCAATAGATATTATCAACACAGGGCTTTACTCTCTCGACCCCCAGGAGAGTGCCAACAACCTCGACTCAAAAGAAGTTGTACTGATGAGGATCAATGGTGATGACTCGGACTTCGAAATGTTTAATCTCCCGCTTCGCATGACTGCGGGAACACGCACTTCCAGTCTTATCCCATACAGCAATTACCCATCACAAAACCTTGTGGACGCATTCGAGACAGTCAACGGTTACAAAGTAACCCTAGAAAACACAGGATGGGTTTGCGAAGACCCTGCATTTGACCCGCAATCACCTTATGAGAATCGTGACAAACGTTTCTACCGCGCTATTCTTGCCAACGGAATGTCGTTTAAAGACTACACCATTGAAACCTTCAAAGGTGGCGCCGACGACGGAATCGTATCACAAGGCGGTTCACCGACAGGATACTTCCTGCGCAAGTACATTCAGGAAGCTACTAGCTTTGAACCGGGTAAAGAAGCTGTCAGCAAGCATCATTGGGTGATTTACCGCTATGCGGAAACATTACTAACGTATGCGGAATCTATGGTCAACGCTTTCAATGATGTCAATTACACAGATGAGACTTATAAGTATTCTGCTCTGTGGGCTATCAATGAAGTGAGAAAGAATGCCGATATGCCGTTGATTCCTTCCATGGGAAAAGATGAATTCATGGAACGCCTGTACAATGAATGGCGTGTAGAGTTTGCTTTCGAAGATCATCGTTTCTGGGATGTACGGAGATGGAAGATTGCCGATACTACCCAGCGGGAACTATACGGAGTAAAGATCGAGAAGCAGGCGGACGGTACGTTCAACTTCTACAAGAACCTTTACGAAACCCGTAACTGGAGAGATTGCATGTATCTGTATCCGATCCCTCAAAGCGAACTATACAAGAATACAAACTTAAATCCTCAAAACACAGGATGGTAATTAATTGTCTAATCTAATATTTAAAAGATATATGAAAAAGTTATATAGCAACACGTTAATGCAACTGATTCTTGCACTGTGCACATTCAGTTTTGTAGCATGCCAGGAGTTTGACATCGACTCACAGCCGGAAGGTCCTCTCAATATCCAGATAGATGCTTTGGAGTCTTATACTGCTTTGGCAACTTCTCCAAGCAATGTAGTGTTCAACATCAGCTCCAACACTCCCTGGACGATTGAAAGCGACCAGCAGTGGTGCAAGCCGACTCCTTCGATGAGTGCAGCCAGTTCATTGGTGTCGGAGATTGTGGTGACAATGGAAAACAATACAGGAAAGAAAGCACGTACAGCCAAACTGACTATCAAGGCAGAAGGCGTTGAAGGCACCAAGGTAGTTACTATCAAGCAGGCTTCGAAAGAAGATTTAGTAGTAATTCCTTACGACCAGATTGTGCCGACAGTAGGTGGAACCATCTCTTTCAATATTGTGTCAAACAAGCCATTCCAAATAATTCCTTCCACACAGTTTGTAGAACAAATCTCTCCGGCTTCGGGCGATGGTAATGAAGATGGCAACAAAATTCCCATAACCATCACAATACCAGAAAATACAGGAGGTGTAAGAACAGCTGAAATCACTGTCAAGACAGAGTTTCAGGAGAAATCATTCACCATTACACAAGACGGTATCATCATCGAGCCCAAGAATGAAGAAGAAAAAACCAACCAACTGAATGGCATGGGCGGAGAGAAAAACATCGAAATCAACTCCAGCGTAGAGTGGAAAGTAGAGGTTCCTGCCGAATTTAAGGAATGGCTAAGTGCCGAAGCTGATGGTAATAATCTGACGCTTAAAGCAGGATACAACAATTTGTTTATTACAAGAGTGGGACATGTGTTGCTTTATCCCAAGAGCAATGTTCCGGGATTTGAAGGTGTACCCGTTGAAGTGAGACAGCCTAGAAATATGTGGGCAGACGGAGCCGAAGATATTGACCCGGAAACAGGATATGCAACCATACGAAGCAATGCGCAAAATAGATATGTGCCCAACTTCTCTTATGGAAAGGGGAAAATCGTTTGGAACTTTGAAAGCGTCAATATGCCTGCCGGAACGGATGGATTCCTTTACCTGAATGGTGACACATGGCACTGGAATGGTGCAGCAAACGGTGCAGGTTGGATACAAATCAGAATTTATCCGCAAGATTCAACAACAAAATCCAGTTTTAAACTTCACTACGACTGGACAGCTGAAGAATTTACGCTGGAAGAAAGCATGAACGACATCAAAACCATTGAGTTAGATACCAAAGTTGATCCGGAAGACGCGACAAAAGTAAACGTAACATTCTCTATCAACGGAAAAGTATACTATTCCGGTAAGAAACACAATGCCTTTGACTTGGATGGACATAAAGGCGTAATATTCTATTCCGGATTCAGCGGTCCATTCTCACCGGAATGTACCATCGTCTTTAAGTCGTTAGACTATGAAGTTTATGAATAAATGTGTAAACAATAACTTGAAGTGTTTATGAAATCTGATAAATTACATAAAATAGCCTTCTTAGGACTTTTCACACTACTGGCAGCAGTTCCTGTGTTGCAAAGCTGTGATGACGATGAGAAGCAAAAGGCTGTCGACCTGCGCTACCGTGTAGAAGACTCATATCTACTACCCGCCGACGGCACAACCGATGAACTGAGCGTCACTTTCCAGGTGAAATCAACCGATCCATGGGAAATATTCGGAGAAAACAAAGGTGACTGGTATGCCATTTCACCAGCCACGGGTGATAACCCGGAAAAGACATACGATGTAACCATCAAATGTGAGGAAAATACCAGCTTGGACGATCGTACTGAGGTCATTAACATCAAGAGCGATTATTGGACCGGTAAAAAATTCACACTGACTCAAAAAGGTACTGCCTACTTAGAGTACGAAGGAGTGGATATGATTGAAAAAAACGGAAATGTGCCCGAAGTGTTCAGTGTGCTTAGCAATCAAAAGTGGACAGCCAAGGTGACTGATGGAGAAGAGTGGCTTTCCATCAGTCAAGGAGCTTCCGGAATGGAAAACGGTACAGTGGAACTGAAAGCAACCCCCAATACCGGTGCCATGCGTTACGGAGTGGTAACTTTATATGACCGCAATGGTGACAAACAACAGGAAGTGAACATCACCCAAGATGGTGTACAGATTGAACCCGCACAGCCCGAAAACGGCAAGTGGTATGAAGTGGAAGCTGTGGGCGGAAAGCTGACTATTCACGTAGTAGCCAATTCACGCTGGGGAGTTACGAAAGAGATTCCGTCAGACGAAACATGGTATGAATTTGAGCAAACCGAATTTAATGGAAGTGCCGATTTGGTTATCAATGTAGCAGAATACAGCACTAGCTCTTCGGTACGCAACGGAACCATCATTCTCTCTTCCCTCAGTGATGAAGAAGGAATAGAACCGGTGACTACTACCATACGAATCAAACAAGCCAGTTCAGAATCATCAAGAACTACCGTGAACGAAGAAAACAGAGAGGTGAGCGGAGATTATTACTTTGGCAGCCAACTGATGCCTGGACGATATAATATCTACATCGGACCGTTCAACGGCAACATGAATATGTTCTTCATGATTAATGCCACTCCGTGGACCGAATTCCGTTGGCACGTGGCAGGCGGAAAGAGTGACCTCAGCACTACTCCATGGAGCCAGAAAGTATTTAGCGGTGCAGCCGGAACGGTGAAAACACTGGATACGAATGCTGACAATAAGTTGGGATGGAATATCCTGCAAGAAGAAAATGAAACCGGTACATGGATTAGGGTAGAATGGTACCTCAACGATGAGTTTATCATTTCCACTATCTCCGATGGTACCCAGGACTGGAAAGTACCAGGAAATATTCTTGTTGAGAAAGGTGGACAGATCATGGTGCGCTGCAACGATGGCACACTGCCGCTACGCAAATGGGAATACATCGAACCGCTGAAGTGGGGCGAATAGCCAACGTAACATTGACAAAGAAAAAGTACCTGCCTGTACAAACTGGCAGGTACTTTACTACCAACGTAAAATAATGAACGAACCAAAAAAGTTATGATGAAAAGAAAAATATTACTTATACTGAACATGGCAATCATCGGATTTTCCACTGCTGCCTGTTCGGATGATGAGACCAATTACATCACTCCGGAAAAGAAATATCCGCTCACTGCTTTTGCCGTAGCAGTAAATAATGTGTCAGCGAATACGACTTCCTATTATCATGGGAAGATAGACCAGACAACCCACAGAGTGGAAATCGGTACGATCGAGGATGCCAATACCATCACCGGCGTAGACTATACGCTAATGAGCGATGGAGCCACCATCTCACCGGACCCGGCAACATTTGTACACAACTGGAAAAAAGAGCAGACAGTGACCGTCACCACCGAAGACAATCAAACAACGACCTATACTATCGTACTGACCAAGTTTGACGACACCATGAAGGACGTTCTCTTCATGGACGAGTTCGATGTAGACGGCAATCCGGACCCGACCAAATGGGTACTCTGCCAGAAAGCAGGCTCCGACTGGAACGACGAAATGTCCGAAAGTTATGACCAGGCTTACGTAAAAGACGGCAGACTTATACTGAAAGCCGAAAAAATAGGTGATGAATACAAAGCCGGCGGTATCGAAACGCAAGGTAAGTTTGACTTCACCTTCGGACGGGTGGAAGTAAAAGCCAAAATCACCAGTTACCCCAATGGCGCATTCCCCGCTATCTGGATGATGCCGAAGAAATATATCTATGACGGATGGCCGAATTGCGGAGAAATCGATATCATGGAACATGTGAAACAGGAATCCGCGATCCATCATACGATACATACTCACTACACGTATGATTTGAACATCAAAGATCCGTCCAACACCGCACAAGTAACTTGCAATTATCAGGACTGGAACATCTACGCTTTAGAATGGAGCGAAGACAAACTGACTTTCTTCGTCAATGGACAGGAGACTTTCTCTTATTCAAACCTGAAACTGGAGAATGAAGCAGAAATGAAGCAATGGCCGTTCACAAAAGATTCTTCATTCTATCTCATCCTGAACATGGGATTAGGAGGAGACAGACCGGGCTCATGGGCAGGTCCTATCGATGATGCCAACTTACCTGCCATCATGGAAATTGACTGGGTAAAAATAACCAAGTTAGATAAATAGGTTTTAAGGTAGGAGCCAAGGTTTTTAGGAACTTCTAAAGAAGGAGGAATGGAAGTATAGAGACTATTCAAAACTTTCATTCCTCTATTTGTTTTCGGGTATTAAATCTTTTTTACTTATTAAACATGAAACATTTATTATACGCATTATTAACGGCTGTAAGCATTTTATTCACTAGTTGCGGACCCTCTTCCAATACCAACACCCCACAGGAGCCCAATGTGCCTCAACCGCAGCCTCAGCCCCAACCGGAAGTCACCCAGAAAGTAGTTATCGGTTACCTTGCGCTTGACGACTGGGAGTTTGAAAATTTATTTCCTACGATAGAATGGAAATATCTGACGCATATCAATGCCAGCTTTGCAAGGGTAAAAGCAGACGGCACTCTAAACATTAATCCTGTCCGGAAGAGAATTGAAAGTGTACGTGAAACGGCTCACAAGCATAATGTCAAGATTCTGATATCTTTGGCTAAGAACAGTCCGGGAGAATTCACTACCGCCATCAATGATCCGAAAGCCAGAAAAGAACTGATACAGCAGATTATTGCATTCACTAAAGAATATAAACTGGACGGCTTCGACATCGATTATGAGGAATATGACAACTGGGATAAGAATTTCCCCTCATTATTGGTTTTTGCCAGAGGTTTATACCTGGCAAAAGAGAAAAATATGCTGATGACCTGTGCCGTCAACAGCCGCTGGCTTAATTACGGAACCGAATGGGAGCAATACTTCGACTATATCAACCTGATGAGTTATGACCGGGGAGCGTTTACCGATAAACCGGTCCAGCATGCTTCATACGATGACTTTGTGAAAGACCTCAAATACTGGAATGAACAATGTCGGGCATCCAAAAGTAAAATAGTGGGAGGACTTCCTTTTTATGGATATTCCTGGGAGGAAAGTCTGCAAGGCGCAGTGGATGACGTTCGTGGAATCCGCTATAGCGGCATACTCAAACATCTTGGAAATGAAGCAGCGGACAAGGATAATATAGGCAAGACTTATTATAACGGCCGCCCTACTATAGCCAACAAATGTAAGTTCATCAAAGAAAACGACTATGCCGGCGTGATGATCTGGCAATTATTTCAAGATGCCCACAATGATAACTATGACTTAAAGCTCATAAACGTTGTAGGCAGAGAAATGATGGAATAGACGAGATATATCGCTTTCTCTTATGCAGAAGACCCTATCCTGTTGTGCTTTTCACCTATTGTTATCAGATTTTTAATAGGAGATCTTCATCGTTCCACTCGAGTGATCTGATCTCATCACTAGAGTGAACAGATTTCTCCACTCTAGTGGCAAGATCGTTTCACCCGGGTGGAACGATGAAGATGTCGGTAAGAAAACATAAGTATATAGGCTTGATATGGCAAAGATATAAGGTATCCGAGCTACAAAGTACCTGTTATTTGAAACTGACATATGAGATATTAACCCTCAAAAGGTAGACAGTTTTACCTACTTACGCAAGGAAAGGGAATGAGAGATGAGCAAAAAAGGAGGAGAGATAAGCTAAATTGAAGGCATTTTGCGTAGAAAACAATGAGAGATACCTTATAGAAGAAGTATCTCTCATTGTATATCACACTGATTATATGCTATTTACCTCATATAGAATGAGAGTATGAGACTAATATTTATTTTTTTATTTCTAGTATATGTTCCTAAGTCCAAGTTATCAATGCGATTTACTTATCCTGCTTCCTATAAGCGGAAGGAATCTCTCCTTTAATAGACTTGAAAACCTTACTGAAATAACGCAAAGAAGAGAAGCCGACCACTTCGGAGATTTCAGTAATGTTCATGGTAGTAGTAGTAAGTAACACGATTGACTGCTCAATGCGCTGCTTATTCACATAGTCTACAATCCCCATACCCGTGATGGCCTTCACTTTATTGAATAACAACGAACGGCTGATGCACATATTAGTAGCAAGGAATGCAACATCCAGTTCCGGATTACTCATATTATCCGCAATCAATGTATTCAATTTCAGCAGGAAAGTCTCATCCGCATTACTAAAGCTCACTTCCTTATGCGTCAAGAGCTTATCATCTTTATATCTTGCCCGTATCTGTTCGCGCTGCCTCAACTGATTATGAATCAATGCCAGCAAACCGTCTATTTCGAAAGGTTTCGGCAAAAAGGCGTCCGCTCCAGTCTTATAACCGGTATACATATTCTGAGAATTATGATAGGCGGTCAATAAGACAAAAGGAATATGGCTGATATCCAGATTAGTCTTCACTTCCCGGCAAAGTTCAAACCCATTCATCCGGGGCATCATGACATCACTGATGATAATATCCGGCAATCGGTCTTTGATCTGTTCCAATCCCTCTTTACCATCCTTGGCAACATATACACGGGCAAAATAATTACTCAGCGTTTCTTTCAGATAACTTCGCAGTTCGGGAGTATCTTCTACCACCATCACTGAATATTTTTTCAGGAAGGTATAACCGATTCTATCCGGTTCATTCACTTCCACGCCTGTAGCTGCTTCCACAGAAGCCGGTTCCAGCTGTCCGCAAGTATCCGTGAATAAGGGTAGTTCAAAATAAAAGATGGCCCCTTTTCCCGCTGCATTCGAAGCGCCCACTCTTCCTTTATGGTGTGTGATGAGACTCTTCGCATAGGATAATCCGATGCCGCTTCCTCCTTTTTCATGTCCCCCCTGATAGAAACTGGAGAAAAGAGAATCTGTGTCTACCATATTCAGTCCCATCCCTTCATCCCTGACAGAGATCCGAACCCAGTCTTTCTCTTGTGACAAGGTGGTAATCAGTGTAGTAGTGGTGCCCGATTCGCTAAACTTCAACGCATTCATCAGGAAGTTGGAAAGAACGAACTCGCACTTATTCTGATCGAATGGTACCTCTTTTATCTGTTCGTCCAACTCATATTCGAGTCTGATACCTTTCACATGAAACTCGCTGATGAACTTATCTCCGACAGAGCGCACCCACTCATTCAAAGGATGCGGCAGAATATGCAGCATATCTTTTCCTTCTTCCAGCTTCCTTACATCGAGTACCATATCGATGATACTCTTCATCTGGTATGCCTGCTTATAGATCGGGACCAACAACTTTTCCACATCCTGCTTGTCCGACTCCTGATTGATAATACGCTTTAATGGTGCGCAAATCAGTGTAAGAGGAGTGCGAAGTTCATGACTGATATTCGTCAGGAAATTAATCTTTTCTTCATACATCTTATTTTTCAGACGCATAATCTCCCGTTTCTGTTTGGCTTTCTTCTTGCGATAGAAGTAGTAGACAATGCTATAAGCCACTGCTCCCAACAATATATATAATCCCATATAGAACCAGCCGGTCTTCCACCAAGGCGGAGTAACCACAACATGCAGAATGGGTTGTTTCGTACTCCACCCTCCGTCACGGGTATAATAAGAAGCGGTAATCGTATACTCCCCTATCGGCAGATAGTTAATAACCAAAGAGTTTGAATTGGAACTCGCCAATTCCTGATCGAGTCCCTCGATATTGAAACGAAAGAAATTCTTGCGGAATACATCGCCTTCATTCAGCAGTACTTTCAGTTGCAGGGAAGAAAAGTTCCAGGGAACTTGAATTGTTTCAGCCGCTTCCTGCGGCTCTTCGGATAACGAGACAGGCAGACCGTTTAATAATACATCCAGCAGTTCGACCGTATAATCCTCATCTGTATCAAAATGAACGGCAGAGTTTATCACCGTCATGCCTGTGGTACCACCGACAAAAACATCTCCGTTGTCGGCAAGAAGAGTAGCATGAAAGATGTATTCGTTAGGCAGAACTCCATCTACCTCCTCCAAGGTAGCAAAATTATGGGTACGGGAAGAATAAACAAATAAATGACGTCTCGTCCCTATCCAGATCCGATATTGATTATCGGCAACAACAGAAGCTACATCCTGAAACAGACTTGTATTTATCAGCTCACTCTTCCCTGTCCGTGGATCATAACGCACCAAGCCTTCGGCAGAAGCCAGCCAAAAAACACCATCCTGGTCCATAGAGGCATCACTGATAGTGTATTGCCCTTTATAAATCGTCCGGAAAGTCCCTTCCGAAGAATCATACTCACAAATATTCTTCAGATCGGAAAGGTATGTCTTTGCACCTTTCGTAGCTATTATCAGTGGAGAATGACGCTCGTACTCTTCTCCCATAGTAGCCACTATATCAAACTTACAGGTGACCATATCATATATAAAAATATGCTGGGCACTGAAAAGAATTTTAGTCTTCGTTATCCGCTGGATATTAACAGAAAAACCATTGATACAGGTCTGATCATTCATTTCCTTGTCAATCAGCACAAAGGGACGTATCTGCCCCGTTTGCTTATGAAAGATAAAGAGTCCTTTATTAAAGGAGAAGAACAACAGTTCGTCAGGAGTATATTCCACAATGGAAACAACTTTCTCATATTTGGTGGCAGGATAATGTTTGAAGGTACCCGATACCGGATCAAACCGGTTGATACCTCCCCCATCGGTTCCCACCCAGACTATTCCGTCACTATCCTGAAAGAAACTATTAATAGTCTGGTTGCTTAATCCGTACAGATTGCCAAAAGGAACGTTCTGATAAGAACAGGCATACACATTCTTTATACCAATCAACCCTCTTCTGATACTGCCTGCCCACATATTATTGGCCGGGTCCAGATAGAGGCGGTATATAGTATTTGCTGGAAAGGAATGAACATCATCCTGTTTTTGTTGAATATTAGTAAATGAGAAATCATCTAAAGAGATTATATTGATTCCACCACCATCAGTGGCTACCCAAAGCTGATTATCTCTCTCCATGATATCATGAATGACATCATACGTCAAAGGAGAATTTGACGCCGTAAAGTGTTTTATCAACTGGTCTCCCTGATAGCAATACAGTCCGTTACCATAAACACTTACCCACAGACGCTTGTAGGAGTCCAGATAGATACTGGTATAGTTATTTTCTGTAAACGACTCTATTTTCTTCACTTCATACGTCTTCATATTAAAGGAATATATGCCGTGCCAACGTGAATTGAGCAGGATATTCTCTTCATCATAACGTATCATCTGCCAAAAGGGATTGTAATAAACAGGGTCTTGCGCATAATACAAAGGTTCCAGCTTATTAGTGGCATAGACATATCTGTATATGGCTCCTGATCCTCCCAGTAAGATTCCTCCTTCAACCAATAAATAGGAAGCAACATAGATTGGTTTACCATTATTCAATAAAGTTCTGAAACTATCACTCCCTCTGTCGTAAAGGCAAATGCCGTTCATCGTAGCTACCCAAAGATTGCATAAAGAGTCCTCAGCGATAAAAGTGATGTTGTTGGAAGGCAGCGTTTTTTCATCTCCCGGGCGATGCAGATATTGCTTCAGATGGTCACGGTCATAACAATTCAAACCGGATTCCGTACCAATCCAAAGATACCCCCGATGATCATTCAGAACACATTGTACTTTCGACTGTGAGAGTCCTTCCTTTATTCCAAGTTGTTTGTAATAATAATAAGGAGACTGGCTCAATATAGGTTGTGCAATACCTACAAAGAAAAACAATAGATATATTTTAAATAGAATCTTTCTCATAAATAGCCACATAATACTGTACAAAGGTGTAAATATAGGAAATT
>ERZ780157.1514-NODE-1514-length-24923-cov-3.968232_pt1 | contig 24923 bp, 14 predicted proteins | sample MGYA00511169_ERZ780157 | MGnify/ENA primary metagenome ERZ780157 (study PRJEB29588, sample SAMEA1965149) | human gut metagenome | biome: human gut; feature: human-associated habitat; material: faeces | place: Denmark | collected 2008/2010 ... | reverse complement strand
AAACCGTAACGGCAACGATTAACCCATCTACCGTCGTAGATAAATACGTTACTTGGTCTGTCGCTTGGGCAACCGACGCTCCCCTTAAAGACAAGGATATTTCTGAATATATCAAGGTTACGGATGAGTCGCAAGGCAATCTTACGGCAACCGTCAACTGCTACAAGTCCTTCAAAGGCAGCAAGGCAATTTTGACCTGCACGACAAGACAAGGCGGAAAGACCGGAACGGTTGATATCGTTTACGAAGGCGTGCCGTCGAGTATGGTTATCAACTCTCCTTCCGGCGTAACTAAATATAATCTCGGCAAAGATTCCGTCGATATGTTGTATGCAGGCAAAACCTATTCTCTCAATCTCGCAATGGATAACGTTTTCCACGACGTAGGCACTAACTTTAATAATTTCGACGTGACGGTTACGGGTGTAGGAACGGTTCAATGGGCAGATTACGTTATCAATCCCCGCGGAACAGGTTTTAACATTGATTACAGCAACATTCCCACAATGACGCTCGATTCGATGAAAAACAAACTCGTATCGGCAACGGTTGAGAACGGTGTATTGAAAATCGAAGCAAAAGACTCGTATTTCAACTATTACGAAGCGTTCAACGTAAACGAAACTTACGGCGGGGCTAACGGAACTTACACGAAACATTACTACGCAAGCGTTAAAGACAGCGACGGCAACAATCCTTATTTTCTTGTTACGGTAAAGCATAAAACGCTCGGATTTTCCGCACAGTATAAGTTCTTTATCGGCGAAGAAGTAAACAACGTTACCACCAACAAGACTGTGATTACGTTTTAAGGAGGCATAATATATGACTATCGAAAAAAGAAAAGCAATAAAACTTACGGCTATCGTTCTTGCTGTTATTACGATTTTTGCGGCAATATTTACGGTGATATATTTCGTAAAGCAAGACTCTCCCATTGCGGACAACACATTAAACGTTGAAACCGAAAATGGGTTCGATAACACGAAAACATACGCTATGCCGGAAACAATGGCGTTTACTGCAAAAAGTTTAGCGGCGGCGCAAGCGAACGGACAAACCGTGGACGTAAAAATCAAGGCAAGTGTTTCGCCTTGGGACGCGGCAAATCAGGCGGTTGATTATTCCATCGCTTGGGGCGTTGCTCCCACTCACGGAAAGGAAGCCGTAACCGATTACGTTACCGTTATGCAGGACGCAGACGGTTCTCTTACGGCAACGATTTCTTGTAAAAAGGCTTTTGATTCGGATAAAATCATCGTTACCGTTACCACCCGCGACGGCGGATATACGGCAAAATGCACGGTATCGTTCGTAGGTGTTGCAAACAGTATCGTGATAAGCAATTCTTCGCTAAATCCTATCAGTGACAGCACCCGCGGCGTGTATTACCAACTCGGAACGAATAAAACCTACAATTTCGACATTGCTCTTGACAACATTTTCGGGAAAGTAGGTTCGCAAAATCTGACGGTAACGCTTGGCGGTAACGGTTCGCTGTATTTCGGAAAAGAATTTGTAGATGGAAGCAGCGGTATGGCGTCCTTTTCGGATATGAGTCAAAAATCTATGGCAGATATGGTAAATAGTTTTATTTCGTCTGCCACTATTTCCGGAAATACTCTCACATTGAAAACGGGTTCAAAAGTAATTGAAAGTTACTATTCTTCTGCGGAAAACGACGAATACGGTTTAGGCACAACCTACAACGACCGTTACGTTTTTGAAGATGAATACGGACTTACCGGCGGCAAAGATTTTGAAAAGAACGGAAAAGCAAATACCGCCGCCCTTCCTTCGTGCTATTTCACCGTAACGGTTAAGGATACTGTAAGCGGAATTTCCGAAACAATCAAAGTTTGGCTTGTCACTTCCGTAAAAGGCATAAGCCTTGATAAGACTAACGTTTCTATATAAGAAGCGACTTTTCGGAGGTGAGAAATGACGAATAAAGCGACAAAAATCATTACTTATATTCTGCTTGTTCTTGCCGTAATAACCGTTATCGGCGTTGTAGCGCACTTTACAAATGGGTTCACAAGCGACTTTAAGACTTTCTACGTTACCGTTGACGGAAAAGACGTAATGACTTCTTCCGGCGGTTACAAAGTTACAGCCGAAAAACCCTTGCAAGTGGACGTAAAATACACCTTCAATTTCGCTACCGACGAAACGAAAGACTACTCCGTAAAAATAGTCCCGAACAAGATTGAAAACAGCGATTTTACATACACCGTTGACGGCGAAAGCAAATCGTTTCAATCCGAAACGGATCTGACGGCTGCGTTTGAAATAGACAAAGGCGAAAAATCTTTTACCGTCAAGCCGAAAGGAAAATCGCTGACCGAAGTTCTGACAGCGTTTTACGGTAAAGAAGTAACCGATTGTGAAAACAAAGGCTATACGGATATGTTTACGATAATCATAACGTCGTATAACGGCGAAGCAAGCGTAAAACTTAATTTCACGGTTGCGGGCAAAGTTACCGGCGTATCGTTCGACAAGGAGGTGATTTTGTTTTGACGCAAGCGGCAAAAACGAGATTAGTATCAATCTTTCTCGCTTTTGTCTTGGGAGTATGTGCCGTCATAACCACGGCGGCACAAATTCCCCTTGTGGCAAGGGCGGAAAGCATCACCTATTCGGAAGTGCTGGACGATTTGAAAAAGGATACGTCGTTTAAGCCGGAAAACTATCCGACCAAAGCCGACGACTATTCTTTACAGATAATCCAACTTGCCGAGAGCGTAAATAAAGAACTTTTCGTTTACGTCTATCAGCCGAGCGGTAAAGCCAAATACTTCAAAGCGTCGTCTATCAACATTTCGACCACGATAAACGATTCGATTTCGTATCTGAATTACAAACTCGAATTGCTCAATTCAAACGGCGTGTTTTACAAATACAAAGTTTCGGGGCTTACGGTAAAGGACGAAAGCGTGAGATATTACGCCATAAGTTCAATTTACCGTCCGTTCGACGAAAGCATAGATAAACAAGCAAGCGGCGGAAATACCGTTACCGAAGTCAATTATGCGGTAAATAAGCAGTATTGTTTCGGCGAGATAAACGGCAAACCGTATGTAAATTGCGTGGATATCGAAACAATCGTTGTTACGGATAAATTTGTGGGGTTCGTAAGGTATAAAGACGGTTTCAAACTATACGTCGGAGCGTGCGACAGTCATTTTGTGGCGTTCAACACGGACAAGCCCATAGATAAACTTCTCGAAGCGGACGTGTATTACACAACGCAAAGTTACGATTGGTCTTCCGCTCCCTTTGTCGGGGTAAAAGAAACGTTCGGGGATAAAGCGGACAAATACGCCTATCTCAAATACACGGATAAGGTCGAACATTCCGGCGGAGGTTTATTTGCAGGAACTTATAATTGGGACAGGATTCAGACGATTGATGACTTCATTAAGGGCGAAAACCGCGAGAATATCTACCACGGCGCAGTCCTTGACGTAAAAACTTCATCGAAACTGACGGACGAAGCCTTGACCGAACTCAAAGGCAAGAAATGGGTGCTACGTTTTGCAGAAACGAGTTACTCGTTGAGCGGCTATTCTGCAACCGGTTCCACGTTTGAAAGTTATACGCTCGTGGGCGACGTAACAATCCTTCGTTTGAAGTTTGAAACGGACGGCATAACCTACAATTTGGGCGTTATAGACAACAAGCAATCGGGCAGCAAAGATCCGTCCAACGAAACGGATATCGACATAAGTCTGAACAAGCGCGGAAAGATGATTTTGTATCTCTTGATGCTCATACTTCTGCTTGTTTTGCTCGCTCCCGTGTTGCCATACGTATTGCAGGCAATCGTTTTTGTGGTATCGCTCCCGATTAAAGGAATTGCGGCAATCGGAAAGAGTTGTAAGCGAAAGCGACAGGAACGAAAAGAACGGAAAATTTATGAAAAAGTCGTAGCGACGATTGACGAGCCGGACTACGGAAATTACGACGATTACGACTAAGCATTTGACGCCGGCGGGAGAAATTCTGTCGGCGTTATTTTTATGAAAATTCAGGAGGTTTTACATTGAAAACATTTAAGAGAATCATAGCGATTTTATCGCTTATCATCATAATTCTGGCGGTGAGTTATTTCGTCTATACGGCGAAGCAAATCCCGCCCGAAAATACGATTTCGGAGGTGCTTTATGAAGTGGCAACGACGATTTAATATTACGCTTACGACAACCCTTACAACGGCTTTTATTCTGCTCGGTATATTCACGTTCCGACAATCTTATTGTCGCACAATCGAGGCTTTAATCGACTTATACGGCGGTTTTAAGTATTATTTCCGCGTATTATTCGATTTGCCGACAAGCGGTTTACCGAGCGTAACGGACTATTCAAAAGTTATGGAATGGACGGCAATTCTGCCGTCGGATTTCGAGAGTTTTAAGGTTAATGCGACGACATATTTTTCAATGCTTTTTAGCAAAGAAAATTTCTTATCTTGGCTGTCTGCGGTAGGCACGAAAGCAAGCGTTTGGGGAAAGGTTTTAACCATACTTCTGCCGTGCTTTTTGGTACTGATTATAGCGATAAAAAGAATGTATGCAAAAGGCAATACAAAGCACAACGTTGACACGATTCCCTTGCGGGTATTCAAGAAAATATCTGCCGTAACGTATCAGCCGACAAAGCGGTTTATATGCGGATATATAGACTTCTTGCGCGAGCATTCGTGGGTATGGATTTCGTGGGCTGTTATGTGGGCGTTCCACTTAAATATAGCAAGTATCGTGATAGAATTTTTCGCCTACTACTTCTTCTTTTCTGTATCGTTCCGGGTGGACACGATATACACGCAATTCGTAAAATTGGCAATAGATTTGCAACCGCTTTTGAGGTTCTTTCCGTGGTGGTCGTTGCTCATTCTTGCCTACGTTTTGTTCGAGCATTGGCGTAAGAAATTCGCGCTTAACAAATTGCGCAAGTGCGAAGCGAAGAATTGCGGTTTTATAAACGCTCTGCCTATTGTTTCGATGACGTGCGGCAGTATGGGTAAACGCAAAACCACAATGATAACGGATATGACGTTATCCCAAGAAGTAATGTTCAGACAAAAAGCATTCGAGATATTGCAGAAAGCGGATATGAAATTTCCGTATTTCCCATGGATATGCTTTGAAAAAGAACTCGCCGCGTGTATGGAATACGGAACGGTCTATAACCTTGCGACGGTCAAAGAATGGGTAAAACTCAAACGCAGTCGATACGAAAAACACGGCAATGCTCTGTGGCAGTTATACGGATACGACTGTCAAAGATACGGGCTTACATACAACGACGCATTAAAGATTAGCGAATTATTCGACGTCCTGGAAACGTATGCGCAGGCGTTTTTCATATACGCTTTGCAAACGAGCCTTATCGTAGCGAACTACTCCATACGAACGGACAACCGCTTACTGTCGGAAGATAATTTCCCGCTGTGGGCGTTGGATTTTTTCTCGGAAGGACAACGGCGTAGCAGACACTCTCATATCTTGGACTTCGACGTATTAAGGCTCGGCAAAAAGGTGCTTGAAAATAATCCGAAGGCAGGCAGTTTCGAGTTCGGCGTTGTGGCTATTACGGAGATAGGAAAAGAACGCGGAAACAATCTTGAATTACGCGAAGTAAAGAAAAAGAACGACGAAACCAACCAAAAAAACGACCTGTTCAATTCGTGGCTCAAAATGTGCCGGCATTCTGCAACGGTAGATAATTTTCCGTTCATAAAAGTGTTTACGGACGAGCAACGCCCCGAAAGTTGGGGTGCTGACGCCCGCGACCTTTGCGACATTGTAAATATCGTTTCCGCTGGGGATACAAAACTCGCTCTGCCGTTTTACACGATAGAAGATATGGTGTCCGAAATGGCGTTTAATCGCTTTATAGCCCTATATTACGATTTCAGATACCGCCGCGGCGACAATACTTTGCTCGTGCATATTCTGAAATCCGTAACCACTTGGCTATGGAAACGCAATGCCCGAATTTACAACAAATACGGCTATTCTATCGTCAAAATAGAAAAGGAACGCGGCACGATGGATGGTAAGCCCGAAAACAAAAAGTATTTCTTGATGAACTACAAAATTTACAGTAACCGTTTCACTACGGACTGTTTCTCGGACTATTTCAACGACTTGGCAGGCAAAACAAACGTCGGGCTTATGGACTATATCGAATATGCAACCGAGAAAGCGAGCGTTGACGAACTAAAAGCACAAAACAGTTATTTCATAAACGGTCTTTACCGTGATGAAGAAGGAGCGTGATATTATGCCATACGGAGAAACCAAAATTTATCACGACGGAAGTCACTTTATTGCCATACCGTATGTTCCTAATCCGCGAAGCCGACGACCGAACCCGCCCGAAGAACAGATTACTGTCGTGGACGAAAATGCAGATTATGAAACTATAGACGGACTTTCCGAGACCGATGAGCCTACTAACGATACTTCTAAAAAGAGTGAAGCGGCTGTTGTAGAGTCTGTCGAAAACAGTGGTGGAACTGAAAATAAAACGGAACGTAAACTGACACGTAAGGAATTGTTTGAAGAACTATATAATGAAACGCGAGATAAAAAGCGGAGTGAACGTAAGAAGATTATAACAGAGAAAATGTTGCCGTATTTTCGGGATAAGCAAGCGACGGCGGAATTTGTCAACATACAGTTTGAAAGGAAGTTACGGAACATTATTTGTCGAAGAGTAAGGCTTATGCGTAAGGTAAACTTGCAAACATTCAACTATTTTTGCACTTTTACTTACGATAGTGCGAAGCATACGGAAGAAAGTTTTATACGGAAATTAAAAGGCTGTTTTAAGATGATGTGTCATAGAAGGAATTGGAAATACGTAGGGGTATGGGAGCAGTCACCGGAAAAGAAACGATTACATTTTCACGGATTATTCTATATTCCCGACGGCGCAATGGTAGGCGAGCTTATAGAGGTACACGATTATTCTCCCATAAAGAAGAAAGTGCAACATACGATACAGAATACATACTTCAATGAACGGTTCGGACGTTCGGATTTTAAGCCCGTCGAAGATAGGCGGATGTTGGGCGAGGCTGTCGCATATCTGACGAAATATATGGAAAAGACGGGCGAGAAGATTGTGTATTCAAAAGGCTTGCCACAGTATTTTATTTCGGACATTCTGGACGAAGACGTTGTATGCACGATAGGGCCGGAAGATAGGAAACTGTTGCTTTACTATAATTTTAATTGCTGGGACGAAGGCTGTCTCGTTGGACCGGTGAGCAAAGAAGTAATAGCACAAATGCGCAAAAGCAATTAAGAACTAAGCGGAAGTTCACACCTCAAAATACGGGTAAAACACGAAATACCGTAACTGAAGAATAGCGGTGATTCGCCAAGCGGGTTAGCGGCGAACACCGCTTTCGTTTACGCTTTCGTTTTCCGTTATTTCGGTCGGTCCGGTTAAGTTTTTGGCGTGTGCTTGTCTGCGCCGCGAAGCGGCGCTCTCGTATCAAGACAAGCACACGCCACGGTTGCAAATTGGGTATAAAGGGATACAAACGGATGATTTTTATGTTACAAACTGTCCACAAAAACTGTGGAGAAATTCGTCAACAAAATTATGCTTAACGTATACAATATTGTTGACAAGATAAAAGTTTTGTGATATAATATCAAATGTAATTTAATCGGAGGTAGAAGTTATGCTTACCGAGTTCGGCAAAGTAATGAGGATCATCAGAATAAACACGGGCGACAGTATGCGCGATATGGCTGCAAAAATAGGTATGAGCGCGACGTACTTGTCGGCAATCGAAACGGGGAAACGAAATATTCCCGCGAATATGGAAGAGTTGTTATTTACAAATTATAATTTTTCCGATAAAGATAAGAAAAAGATTAAAGACTCGATAGAAAAGTCTGCGGCGCAAGTTAAAATCAATCTTACCGAGATGGCGGATAAGAAAAAGAAATTGATTTACAAACTAAGCAAAGGCGATATAGACGAAGAAACGCTTGACAGGCTTTGCGAAATAATTAGTGAAAAGGAGAAAGAGGGGAAATGAGGGAAGTAATATATAAGCCTACAAACACAGGCGACGGCGTAATTGTTCAATACACGGATAGTTTTATACTCGATAAAGGTATGAAGATTTCCGTACCGAACCAATACATCGCCGTCGTTTTTGATAACGAAAAAATAAGTTTCAGAGTCGAACCTTGCGGGGGTAAAGTAATTTTCAAAGAATACGGCAAGAACTTTCTCGGTCATACGATGAAAATCGCGTTTATTCACGTTACTGCGATACCCGAAATGCCGTGGGGCTTCGGCAATATTCAGGTAAACAACGAAAGGCTGAAAGAAGCCTATCGCGTAGGCGCGAACGGTGCGTTTCAAATTAAAATTACCGATTTCACTAAACTTATGAGCGCATTTTCGGGCGACGGCGAAATTACCGTGGACGACGTTAAAGAAAAGGTTCTGTCGCTTATAAAAACGATAGGTGTCGAACTTGTCGGCGCATGTTTTGCCAATACCGACGTATCGGTGTTCGAGATAAGTTCGCTCGTCGGCAAAATCCGTGAAGATTTGTTTGAAAAACTTTCAAAAGAGAGCAAACTCGCCGATATGGGTATAAAAATCGCCAATCTTACCGTAGCGGGCGTTCACGTCAACGAAGAAGATCTCGAACTTATTCGTGACAGAATAAACGGAAGCGAAGATGCGGAAAGCGATGACAACGATGATTCGGACGATGACGGTGAAACGGTTAAACTTCGCGAAGATATACAAAAATTTCAGACTGAAATCTTAAAGAAAATGTCCGAAGAAATTGCGGCGGCGGAAGCGCGCAGTAAAGATGCGAGCGAAAGAAAAATTACAGAGCAGATTGAGAATAATCGTCGTGCGACAGTTTCGACGGTAATGCAGTACATAAACGAACAGCTCGACGAATTCGGTAAAAGTTTATCTTCCGAACTCGACGAAAAAATTCAGGAAATGTTACCGCTCCGCGACGGCGCGCAGGAATCTACTGTTGATTCTTTAACTCTCACGGCTGAAAACATTATATCAAACGCAACAACCGATGACGATTACGTTCCCGCGGCGGCGATGATTTATTCCAACGTGGAAGACAATCTTATACATAAATTCGGGCTTATGCACGAAAACGAAAAATTCTTGATTGATTTCCGCGATTATATGAAGATAGTCGAGCGCGCGAGAATAGGAAATCGTTATCTGCTTAAAAAGCGTAACGAAAACGGCTCGTTTACGACGTTTATGCCGCGTGTATATAAGGAAAACGATAACGGTGAGCCGTCGGTAGTCGAATCTTTGCCGATTGTAAGATTTATGCAAGCCGGGCTTAATGCCGAAGACGCATGGTATGCTTCTGAAATATGGACTACACTCAACCGTATAAGACATAAATCGGATGAAAACAAAGCGAAACTTAATGCGTTCTTTGCAAAAGAAGGCACTATGCAAAAAGAATATTTACTGTCCGCGCTCAAATTCTATAAAGAGAACGGCTTATACACAAAGGATTGATGAGGAGATCGGTTATGAAAAAATACACGCCTTCGGTAAAAAACAATAATCAGGTAAAAGACGAACTTATGCAGGAAATGAAAGCGTTCTTGTATAGAATCGAAAAGGGCAAGTACGGCAAAAATCTCGACAAGGATACCGTTAAGGAAGTTTACGACTCTTTGGCTAACGCTGCGGACGGGCTTGGCGGAATTATCTTTACGGGCGACGAAGATTTGACTATGGTTAACGAGAAAATCGGCTCGTGTCTTGCAAACGTAAAAAAGGCTCTCGAACAGGATTATAGCAACCGTCTTGTCGAGGCGGCTGACGATTTGTTGTATTATCTCGATTCGTTCAAAGCAATCGCCGACGGCGAAATCGATTATATCGACGAAGAAGAAATCAAGGCGAAAAAACTTTCTTGGTCGAAGCGTAGATTGTATGCTCGTCTTGACGAATTGAAAGAAATAAAGACGACCTTCGAGCAGCAGGAAAAACGTCTTGAAAAGGAAATCAAAGGTCTTGAAACCGACCTTTCCGAACTCGACGAAAAAATGCTCAATGAAGACAACGAACGCTTGATAAACGACTTATACCGCAAGATTTCGGCATTGAAGAGTAAACTCGACATGCTCAACATAAGGCGTAGCAACTACTCTGCGTGCTTTAATATTCTCGATATAATTTACGCCAACGCGAGCGAAATTTTAACGGCAAGTCAGTTCAGCGTGGAAGAAGCGTCCAAGGCAAAAGTTTTGCTCAATATAGGCAAACTCAAAGCCGTCGTCAACGAACCGGATAAAGCAATCGCTATCCTTAAAGTTATGGATAAAGACATTAAGGCTATATCCGAAAAGGTCAAGAGTATGGATGAAAAGGTGTTCGGTTTGGATACGAAGCAAACGAGCGTAACCGACAGTGCGCTTGCGTATAAAGAAGAACTTATGCGTAAAAAACGCGAAAGAGAATTTAACGGCGAAAACCTTGACGAACTTGAAAGAGGTAAAACAACTTCGACGAAAAAAGTAGGGGAGGATAAATAAAATGGCATTTTTCAAAACGAAACAAGAAAAGGAAATAATGGCTCAGATGGCTCGCGACGAGCAACTCGAAGTGTTCAACGACCAGATTAAAACATTGCAAACCAAGCGTGAGGAATACGCTCGTATTGCCGCAGAAGCGGAAATCAACGGCGATACGGGGACGTATGAAGTCGCTTGCAATGCCTTAATAGAACTTAACGACGTTATTTCGAGATTAATGCAGACGAAAGCAAACTTCGATATTATAAACGTGTCAAATTCTATCGCCGTGAGTATGGCGACGGCTATGAATGCGCTCGACGCTATGGCGAGCAATAAAGCCCACCTGCCCGATATCCGTAAAATTCAGAAAGCGAATGCGAAAGTTGCAAAATATATGCGCACTATCAAAATTTCGCAAAAGGCTATGGCTGGTGCGATGCGCACTTCTAACCCCGCGAACAAGGCAAGAAGTCAAGCCGAAATGGATGCCGTACGCCCGATGATAGACGCGGCAAGGGCAAAACTCACCGGTTCCGCGCCCGTATCGAGCGATATTGACATTTCCGCCGAAATCAACGCCGAGAAAAATAGGATTATTTAAGAGAATTCAATAATGATAAAAAAAGCATATAACAAAAGTCATCTATTTTATTCTAAATTAAAGTCATCAAATTTTAAGGCAGTTAAAATTGCTTCAAGCAATAGATTCCAAGTAAAATTATTAAAATTTGATGGTTTAAGGTGGATTCTTCATAATAATGATCCAGATGATATTTTCCCGTCGTGTCCACATTTAGATTGCATGGATAAAGCATTGAAACTTAACATATATGATGGAAAGATCTACAGTTCAAAAACAAAAATGCTCGTCGGAAAGGTTACAAAGAGACAACTAAATGATAAAATTTGGAAAGATGAAATAGTGGTGCAGCGTATTATTGATATTCGAAAAAGGTACGAAGAAAAAAGGAATAGAGATATTGGCAGATATCCACAGTTGCCTTGTATTGATGAATTTATTTATGGTCGGTACAATAGAAATTCAATGACGGGTGAAAAATATACACTTGACAACGGGGATATAGTTATCATTATTTAGTGGAGAAGGTTATGTCGGCAAATATTTGTAACATATGCGGTGCAAATTTAATATATAAAGACGGAAAATGGGTTTGTCCCGCTTGCGGTGCGTTTAAGACGGAAGAGATTTCTAACGAAGAAGTTACTCTTTTATATAACGCCGCGCAAAAATTACGTCTTGCAAGTTTCGACGATGCCGAAGAAGCGTATAGGGATATTATCGCAAAATATCCCGAAAATTCCGAGGCGCATTGGGGACTTGTTTTATCGAAATACGGCATTAAATACGAGGACGATTACGACGGCAAAAAGTTGCCTACGTGTTACGCCACGAGTATTGAAAGCGTACTTACGGACAAAGATTATCTCGATGCCGTCAGACTTTGCAAAGATAAGTATCAGAAGGAATACTATATCGAGCAAGGCAAGGTTTTGGAGAAAATCCGCGTTGAATGGCTTGAAAAGGCAAGTAAAGAGCCTAAATACGACGTTTTCCTTTGCTTTAAGGACTCGGATAAGCTCAACAATATGGAGAGAACGGACGATAGTATAGAGGTTGCAAACCTTTATACTCATTTGTCGTCGCTTGGTTATAAAGTGTTTTACAGCCGTGAAAGTCTCCGCGATAAAGTTGCCGAAAAATATGAGCCATACATATATAACGCATTGAATACAGCCGCCGTAATGATAGTTTACGGCAGTAAAATCGAATATTTTTCGTCGGTTTGGATGAAAAACGAATGGACGAGATACGTTCGTCGTTTGAGAGAAGGGCTTAAAATCGAAGGTTCGCTCGTTATAGCGTGCGACGGAGTAAATCCCGGCGATCTTCCGCGCCCGCTCAATCAAATGCAAGTGCTTGACGCTCGTAAAAAGACTTTTTACGGCGATTTGGAAGCACATATCGCAAAAATAATAAGTATAGCACGCCGTCCGAAAGCAACCGTAGAAAGAGTCGAAATTTCGAGCGCGATCGGTAAGAAAAAGGCTTCGATTGACAATCAGATAAAAACGATTAAGGTTGGAGGCGGTGTCGGCAAGAAAACGCCCGTCGTGATAGATAATGCTGTTTCCGTTCGTGAAATCGGTCGTTACGAAGTCCCTGCTCTTACGCCCGACGAAGATACAAAATTAAAGAGCGTCAATCTTTTCTTGCAAAAAGAGTTGTTCGATAACGCAAAAAAAGTCGTCGATGAAATCTTAGAAAAGAACAAATATAACGGTCAGGCTCTTCTTGCCGATTTGTTAATCAGATATAAGGTAAAGAGTATCGACGAACTGTCCGACAAAATCGAAGAAATCGAAGATTTTTCGCAGTTCAATACCGTTATCGAATATAACGATAAAGATGTCGGTGAAAAGCTGATTGCCGTTATTGGACAAAAAATACGTCTTGCCGTGGCAAACAGCAATTACGACGTAGCGATAGCGTGTCTGAAAGAAATCGTCGTATATAACAGTACCGAAGTATTAAATATAAGACTCGAACTCCGTAAAACCGCAACAAGATTGTTGGCAGTTTCGGCTAATACTGCTGCGGAGATTTTTGACGTTCTTGTTAATTCGTATCAGGATAGCGAAACTTATATCGAATATATCCAAGGCTTTGTTGACGATTGCATAAAAAACAGGCAGTTTACCGTTGCGCAAAAATATAACGATAAAATCATCGAACTCGATGACGGCAATCTGAAAGCCACTTTCTCGCAAGCTTATATTTATGTTCAGGCGACAAGTTTTGATAACTTTATTATGCTTGCGGATAGATTCGTGGATTTTAAGTTATTCGATAATGCAATTAAGCATTTCGACGAAGACGATACCGTAGAGTGTTTCGCGAGATTCAGAAAAATCGTCGTTGGGCTGATAGCAGGTCAAAAATCGGGAAACGCAATCGCCGACTGGTTTGATTTTGTTGTCAAGTATGAATTTGACGGTCGTAATGAGTTTATAGAGGAAACCATAAATTCGTTGCCGGATATAAAAGATTTGACCGACAGAGCCAAGTTGTTTGACCGTGCGATAATGTGCATTGACGGAAGCGACGTAGAAAGACATATCTCTATGCGGCTTTCTTTTGCGAAAAAATTGCAAGTTGCAGGAAATTTTGCGCTTTCAAACAAGTATTATAACGAAGTAATTGAGATTGAAGAGGGTAATCTCGATGCTTTATGGGGAATTATTCTCTGTAATATCGGCGCTTTGCGTGAAACCGATATTGCGCAGAATATTGAAAATTTCATTTACTTCAAAGAACTCGAAACACTTTTGAAGTATTGCCCCGATATGGGTATACGCGCGGAATATCTTGACAAACTCGTAAATGCCGTTTTGTTTAAGTCTGCATCTATTTGCAATGAAGAATCGATAAATAAACTTGCAAAGATTTTTGACGGAATAATCAAGTATTACCCCGAAGAATGCAATGAAATATTGATTAAGCATCTTCAAAAATTTGCCGATAACTGTAAAAACAGCTCGGCGTTTTCGCTTGCGGAAAAATATTACGCTATGGTTCTTGCCATAGACAATATGAAACACGAGGCGTATTGGGGATTATTGCAAGCAAAATTGAATTGTCGCAACAACGACGATTTAATAAAGCAGAAAAAGACTATTTCAGAGTTCTCGGAATTCAGTAGTGCTATCGCTGCCGCGAGCAACGATGAAAGAAGTGCGGATAAATACGCATCCATTGCTAAAAATCAGATAGATTATTGGGAAAATCAGAAGAAAAAGGATGCGGCAAAGAAAAAGAGAAAGAAAAAGATTGCGTTCTTCTCTTCGGTAACCGCCATTGTTCTTGTTATAGCCATCGCGCTTGTAGGAGTATTCCAATACATTAAAATCGAAAAGAATTTTAAGTTTGTCGAAAACGAAAGCGGTTATACGATTGACGTTGGTAAATATTATAAAGAAAGCAACGTTGAAATACCTGCAACCTATAACGGAAAACCCGTAACGAAAATTTCGGACGGAATGTTTGAAAATGATACGAATATTACGACGATAACGCTTTCGTCTAATATAACGTACATAGGCAACAATGCTTTCAAAAACTGCCCGAATCTCAAGCAAATAATATTTAAGAGTGCAAGCACTTATGGTTTTGCTTCTGCGGATACTCATAGCGGCAGTTATGCGATAACGACATTGGCTGTTGCTATCAGTAAAAAAGATCCGAATAACAATATTGCGTATATCGGAGAAAGCGCATTCTATAACTGTGTTGCATTAGAAAGCATAGACGTATCGAATGCAACGACGATAGGCAAAAACGCGTTTTACGGATGCTCGAAACTTGAAAGCGTAAGTTTGAACGACAATCTTACAAAGTTAGCTGATAGCACGTTTAACGGCTGTTTGAAACTGAACGATTTACAGTTGCCTTCCGCATTAACGGAAATAGGGGCGAATTGTTTTGTCAACTGTCAAGCGTTGGAAAATATTGCTATTCCCGCTACTACGACTATGGTCGGAGCAAATATTCTGAACGGCTGCACGGGATTAAAGAAAATTGTTCTCGAAGATAGATCCGGGGATCTGTCGGGCTTAGATAAAGATTGGAAGTCGGGAATTTCCGATACGGTTGAATTGAAGGTCGGTTTCAGAATTTCTCTCGATTACAATGGTGCGACGAGCGGTAATGAAGCGGCTACAACTATAGTTTCCGTTGGAGAAAACTATACGTTGCCTGTTCCTAAAAAAGTCGGTTACAAATTCGTCGGTTGGTATGACGGAATAAAAGACGCAAATAAACTTACCGATGAAAACGGTAAGTCTGTCGGCGCGTATGAAAAATACGAGTCTATTTCGGCGTACGCAATTTGGGAAGCAAACTTAAACGAAATCGTATTCAATGCAAACGGCGGCGAAGGCGAAATGGATAACCAAAAGATCGCTACGGATGCTACAGTTGCATTAAATGAATGTTTGTATATAAAGAAAGGCTATACTTTTGCCGGTTGGGGTACTACGGCTAACGGTGAAGTGAATTATAGCGACAAAGCCGATTATATGATGGGAACGAACGCTCAATACGTTCTTTATGCAATTTGGACTCCGAACGACAACACGTTGCATTTTGAATCTAACGGCGGTAGCGGAAAAATGTCGGATATGACTATTGAGACAGACTCAAAAGCGACGCTTTCCGCTAATGCGTTTACAAAAACGGGATATGATTTTGCCGGTTGGGCTGAAACCGAAAACGGCAGTAAAGTTTATTCCGACGGCGATTCATATACAATGGGTACTGAAAACACAACGTTGTATGCGTTGTGGACTCCTAAGACGTATAAAATAACCTACAATCTTAACGGCGGGCAACTTGCCGTGCAAAACAAGGCTACTTACAATATAGAAACCGCTACGTTTACTCTTAACAATCCGACGAAACGCGGATATGAATTCAAAGGGTGGTCGGGTTCTAACCTGACGGGAAGCGAAAATCAAGTTGTTTCCATTGAAACAGGTACTTACGGAGAATTGACGTTTACGGCAAATTGGACAGCGATCGAATATTCTATCACCTACAATTTGAATGAGGGAACAAACAATTCCGCAAACCCCAAAACGTATACTATTGAACAGGAAGTTCGCTTGCAAGATCCCGAAAGAAAAGGATATAAATTCAGCGGATGGACGGATAACGGCTTGATTTCAAAGGACAGTATCGGCGAAAAGACGTTCACGGCAAGTTGGGAAATTATTGAGTATAACGTTATATATAATTTGGAAGGCGGAACTAACGATAGTTCCAATCCGACCAAGTATAATGTCAACACACCGAAAATTACCTTGAAAGCACCGACGAAACTCGGTTATAAATTCATCGAGTGGACAAACGGCGGAATAATAGAAAACGGAAGTACCGGCGATAAGTCGTTCACGGCTAAATGGGAAATAGTAACCTATAAGATAACTTATAATCTCGATGGCGGAACAAACAATAAAAACAATCCCGCTACATATAACGTACACGACAATATAACGCTTGCCGAACCGACTAAAAACGGTTACAAGTTTATCGGTTGGTCGGATAACGGAAAAATACCTGTAAATTCCACCGGCGATAAAGTATTTACCGCTAATTGGGAAATTATCGGCTATAAAATCACTTACGTTTTGAACGGCGGGACGAACAGCGAATTAAATAAAGACTATTATAACGTTGAAAACGAAGAGATAATACTTGTCGCGCCCACTCGCGCAGGTTATACCTTTAACGGGTGGTCAGACAATGGCAGAATACCCGCCCATTCGACAGGCGATAAGGAATTTGTTGCAAGTTGGACGGCAAATCAAAACACACTCAAATTCAATGCAAATGGCGGGAACGGCGGCGAAATGCCCGACGTAACTTTGTCAACCGATGAAGAGTATAAATTGCCGAAGAACGCATTAACTCGATACGGATATACTTTTGCAGGCTGGTCAACCAAAGCCGATGGCACGGTTGAGTTTGAGGATGAGTCCGTTTACACAATGGGAGTCGACAGCGAAGTTACTCTTTACGCAATATGGTCGCCTATAACGTATAAAATCACTTACGAATTAAATGGTGGCAAGGCGGAAAATATAACCGAATATTCTATTGAAACGGGTGAGTTCTCGTTGAGTGCGCCTACTCGCGCAGGTTATACCTTTACGGGCTGGAGCGGAAGTAATCTCACGGGTGAAGATAATCTTACTGTAACGATTGCAGACGGAACGTATGGCGCTTTGTCGTTTGTCGCGCATTGGCAAGCGAATGAAAACACTCTTGTGTTTGACGCTAACGGCGGCGTCGGTTCTATGGAAAACCAGAACGGGTTTACCGATACTACTTTGACGCTCAATGCAAATAAATTTACCCGTAAGGGTTATGATTTTGACGGATGGTCTACGATAAAGCACGGCGAAAAGCAATATGCGGATGAAAGCGTATACGTGATGGGTACGTCTTCAACGAATACGTTATATGCCGTCTGGACTCCGCACCTGAACACCCTTATTCTCGACGGAAACGGAAACACTTCCGGCTCGATGAATAATATGGACATTCATTCGGGCGAAACCAAAGCGTTAGATAAAAATACTTACGAAAAACAAGGTTATACGTTTATAGGCTGGGCTGAAACCGCAAACGGAAACGTTGTATATACGGACTGTGCAAATTACGTCATGGGTGTTGAACCCACGGTTACTCTTTATGCCATATGGAAAGCAAATGAGTATACAATTTCGATGAATCCGCAAAACGATTCGGCTGTTACTACACAAAAAGTAACTTATGATGAATCGTATACGCTTTCTGTTCCTACGAGAGTCGGTTATACATTCGACGGATGGTTTACCGAGGTCGGCGGAAACGGTACAAGACTTACCGATGCCGACGGTAACAGCATTGCGAACTGGACAGTTGCCGATAATGTTACGGTCTACGCAAAATGGCTCGGCACGGAAGGCTTAGTTTACTCCGCTAACGGTAGCGAATATCTTGTAAGCGGCGTTTCCGATAAGACGATTACAGAAGCGTATATCCCCGAATATTACAACGGTAAACTTGTTACGGCGATAGGCGAAAACGCATTCAGCGGTTGCGATAAACTCACTGCCGTATTTATGGAAAATACAATTGAAACGATAGGCAAAGGGGCATTTTCGGGATGTTCTGCTTTAACGCGCCTTGTTGTTCCTTTTGTAGGCGAATCGAGGACGGCAACGCAAGAAAAAGGCTTGCTGACTTATTGGTTTGGTCAAAACAGTGTAGAAAATACGGAAGAGATATATCAATACTACTTGGGCAGTGACGGATTCGATGTTGCGGTTTCTGCATACGTTCCGTCATCGTTGAATAGCATTTCGCTTACCGATACCGACAGAATTCCTTTCGGCGCATTCGCTTATATGTCAATGCTTACCGAAGTGAATTTAGGAAACATTGTAAATATTGAAGGCAGAGCATTTGAATATGCAAACGGATTTACAAAATTAGAGCTTCCCGATACTTTGGAAGTGATTGGTAATTCCGCTTTTGCTCATACAGCGTTGCGTAGTATAGTTATACCTGATAGTGTAACTGAAATCGGAACAGATATTTTGCAAGGTTGTGCCGAGTTGACAAACGTAACCATTCCTTTTGTCGGTAAATCGAGTACGGCAACCGGAACCGAAGCGTATTTGGGCTATTTATTTGGTAATAAATCGTTCAGCGGAACGGCAGAAGTGAAGCAAAACGGAACGTCTTTCTATATTCCCGAAAAACTTTCAAGCGTTACCGTTACAATGGCGAGCAGTATTTCTGAGTATGCTTTTAGCAATGTTAAAAGTTTACAAACAGTGACTCTTCCCGAAAGTCTGACGGCAATTGAAGCATATCTGTTCTACGGCTGTTCAAATCTCAATGGCATCGTTTTGCCCGATTCGATATTGAGCGTAGGCAACTATGCGTTTTATGGCTGCTCAAAAATAGATGCGGTTGAAATGGATAAGGTAGAAGAGATCGGTGATTACGCTTTCCAAAGTTGTTCTTCGCTGAAATTAGTCTCCTTTGGTACTTTCGTAAAAACAATCGGAACGTATGCTTTTAGTGGCACAAAATTGCGTACTGTAGATTTGCCATCGACGATTGAATCTATTGGAGCATATGCGTTCAACGGAAGCGGTGATTTGAGGACAATTATAGTCAGAAATGCAAACACCGCATTGACTTATACTACAAACATGTTTGGCGGTTGTTCGAAGTATGTTAAGGTTTTTGTTGCAGACTCATTGCTTGCAAGCTACAAGAGTAAGTGGTCGACTCTTAATTCTGCAAATATTTACTCGCTCTCTACGATAAAAACCAACGGAATGGCTATTGACGGTAACGTGTTGATTCAGTATTTCGGTGCGAACGAATCCATAACGATACCGTCAAGCGTAAATCGCATTTTACCGTATGCCTTTTATGGTTGTCAAGACATAAAAACTATACTTATTCCCGGTTCGGTTGAAACGTTGGGAGATTATGCAATTTACAACTGTGCTTCTCTTGAATCGGTAAGGCTTTTACCGGGTGTTAAATATATTTCTACTTATGCTTTTGCCAATTGCGCAAATTTAAGTACTGTCTCTTTGCCGAATACGCTTTTGACGATAGGCACATATGCATTTAGTAACTGTGAAAGTTTGACAGCAATAACGTTGCCGGATAAATTAGCGACCATAGACAGTTGCGCGTTTAACAATTGCTCTGCATTAACTAAAATTGCTGTTCCTAATAGCGTAACAAGCATAGGTGTAGGTGCATTCCAAGGTTGTCCGCTTGAAAGTATAACATTGCCGTTCGTAGGTGCAAGCAGGACTGCAACAGGTAGTGGTGCTGTGTTTGGCTATATTTTCGGTTATGAAAGTGTACGAATTGGCACAACGTCGGAATATGTTAATGGACATGTTGATAAAAGCTTTGGTTCACAGCCGAATTCAACAGTATGGCAATATTCTGAATATGTGTATAGCAGCACTTCTAGTTATGGTACAAGTTATTATTATCCAACATCATATTATTACTACATACCGTCGACTTTGACAACAGTGGTAATCGCAGATGCGACGGTGATACCGGAAGAAGCGTTCTACAACTGTGCGAATATAACGAGCGTAACGCTGAACAACGGAGTAAAGACGATAGGCACGAGAGCATTTAAGAATTGCACAGCATTGCAATCTATGTCCTTGCCTTCAAGTGTAACAGAAGTAGGAAGTTACGCTTTCTATGGGTGCAGCAATATGGCAAGCATAACGTTGTCTAACCTGACAAAGATAAATGACTATACGTTCTACAACTGCTCGTCACTTACGGGAGTAACTTTACCTGAAACATTGACAGAGATAGGCGATTATGCTTTCTATGGCACTGGGATTGAGGGAATAACCATACCTAATACTGTTACAAGCATAGGCGGATACGCGTTTGCGAATTGCAAAACGTTACTTTCTGTAACTTTACCGCAATCGATTACTATCATAAAAAGTTCCATGTTCAGCGGATGTGAGAATTTGAAGGATGTTGTTATACCTGATAGTGTAACCACTATAGAAAGTAGTGCTTTTCTCGGCTGCAAGTCTATAGTAAAAATTGATATAAGCGAAAACGTAAAATCAATCGGCGACAATGCATTCAAAGGCTGTTCAAAACTGAAAATTGTTGAGATTGCTAACGGGAATATTACCGATTTGACAGCGCTTGGTAGCAATGTCTTTAGCGATACTCATTCATCGCTTTGCATTATCGTTCCGCAAGACGCATTGAAAGCATATAAGGAAGCTACGAATTGGTCAAGTTACGCAAGTAAAATTTTTGCTGATAACAATATTGTGGAAAATGCATTCATTGTTGTGGACGGCGTATTGAAACAGTATATCGGTAATAATGAAACTGTAAATATATCGGCAAATATAACTTCTATTGGCAATTACGCGTTTGCATACTCAAATGTGAAGAACGTAACTATCGGAAATAACGTGACGACCATAGGGCAATACGCATTTGCTTACTGTGTCGGTCTGCAATCGCTTACTATCGGCGATTCTGTGACGGATATGGGCGACTACGCATTTTATAGTTGTTCGGCGTTGGAATCTGTAACTTATGGAACGGGTTTATCGACAATCGGGAACTATGCATTTGCAGAGTGTGTTGGATTATCCAAGATAAATTCCGAAACAGTGGGAATGGTTGATTTAAGCGGAAATGTTACAACAATAGGCAATTACGTGTTCCAAGGCGATGTTTCTGTTTTGAAATTTATCATTGGAGATAGCGTAACTTCTATTGGTACAGGAATTTTTGCCGAGTGTGCTTCTATCCAAGAAATTGTTCTTCCCTACATGAAAAAAGAAGTCCAGTCGTATACTATATCTTCCGGAACATTTTCAAATAACAACGGGGAGTGGACCTCTACCAACAAATCGCATAGCTCTTCTTCGACATTCACGATTACGGCTAATATAGATATGGATATAACTTTTGAGTATAAGGTATCATCTGAGGCGAATTATGATAAGTTTACCATAATGCATAATACAACGCAAGTAGCACAAATATCAGGGACAACCGAGTATGTCGCAAAAACTTTATCATTAAAGAAAGGTGATGTGCTGAAGTTTACCTATTCTAAAGACGGTTCTCAAAGCAAAGGGACCGATTGTGGTTATGTGAAGATTATCACTAATGATCAGTCATTATCGTATTATTCGGCATTGGGCAACTATTTTGGACTTGGTAACGCTGACGGATGCACGGCAGTAAATCAGGGAAATATAACCTATTATATTCCGTCTTCTTTGAAAAAAGTAACAATTACAGGTGATCAAAGTATTTACTCGAATGCCTTTGTAAACTGCTCTATGATAGAAAGCATTACTTACGAAGGCGAAGTTGAAAAAATCTGGGATTATGCGTTTTATAACTGCGAAAACCTAAAGAGTGTAACGATAAAGTCGACGACAATGCCCGTTTTGAGTGAATATGCCTTTAACAGTGAGTCGAGCGTGGTTATTTATGTTCCCTCCGATATGCTTGAAACTTATAAAGCAGATGCTCAATGGTCGAAACTTACAATAGAAACAATACAGTAATAACAATATTCGGCTTGGAAAAAATTTTCCAAGCCGAGAAGGAGTAAAGTATGATTTATTATTATGATCCTAAAATGGATCGAGTGCTCTTGTACTGCATTGATGGTGAAATAATATATCGAAAAACAGGAGGGGGAGAAAATATCGTTGTTGCTTATAGAGATATTAACGATCCTAATTATGCATGGTATAAAGATTTAGACGCATTTGATGATCCGATAGCCTATGAAAACAATGGTGTTGTTTATGACTTTAAAAGTGATAAACCAATGTTTATAATTGTGAAGAACTATGAATAATCAACCTAAAATCGAAGCGTATAAAAGCTTCTATCAACAAGCGAAAGATTATTACAACGCAGGGGATATCTCTGCCGCGAGAGACGCTTTTTTGAAGGCGGCGGAACTTGCCAACGACATTTCAGTCCATGCGACTTCTTACGACGTAAAAATGGAATACCATAAACTCGCCGTAAAAATAGTCGAATTCGTAAAAAAGGAATGCGTACATAAAAAGACGGTTACGGAAGCCGTTCCCGAAACGAGTGCGGAAAGTAAACCTATATTCAAACCGCAAGAGAAATCTTCTGACGATGCGAAGATTACTTTTGCCGACGTTGCAGGTCTTGACGACGTAAAGGAACAAATCCGTTTCAAGGTTTTATCGCCGATGCAGCGTCCCGAACTTGCCGAAAAATATAAAATTAAGGCAGGCGGTAAAATTCTGCTTTACGGACCTCCGGGAACAGGCAAAACTTTTATTGCTCGCGCAATCGCCGGCGAGGTGGACGCGGAGTTTTTTGCCGTAAACTGTCAAGACCTTATCTCTAAATACATGGGGGACAGTTCTAAGCAACTCGACAGCCTTTTCGCCGAAGCCGAAAAACACGATAAAGCCATAATTTTCTTTGACGAATTCGATTCCGTGGCAAGTAAGCGCGGAGACGGAACGAGCGGAGTCGATGCCGAAATGGCGCGTTTCGTGGCAACGTTTCTTACCAAAGTTGACGGGTTCAAGCCGTCGGCAAACAAAATGTTGTTGCTTATTGCCGCCACTAACCGTCCTTGGGCATTAGATAGCGCAATGCTCCGAGGAGGAAGATTCGATACGCAGATTTACGTCGACGTTCCCGATCAGGCGGCGAGAGAGTTTCTCGTTCATAAAGTTCTTGACGGTATTGAGCGCGACGAAGAAGTCGATTTATCCAAACTCGCGTGGGCATTGGAAGGTTATGGTGGCGGAGACGTTACGGCTATTTGCGAGAGAATAAAACTCGAACCGTATAAGCGAGAAGTATCTACGGGGCAACCGCAAAAAATTACGAGAGACGATTGCAATAAAATTCTTACAAATTCTCGCAACGTGATTACGCAGGAAGAACTTGACAAGTTTACTGCGTATCGCAACGGAACGTATAACGGTGACTAAAAGTGCGCGTATAGGTCGATTATCGGCATATTTTGAAATAGAACGGAGATTATAATGGATTACAAAGCGAAAGAGTGCGCCGTATGCGGCAGCGATAAAATTAAACTAATATCACATAAAAACGACGGCGAAAATATTTTTTATACATATCGTTGCGAAGCCTGCGGCGAAGTGTTTTCAACCGAAAGCAAATACTTAAAGCAACAGGAAAAGTTGAAAAAACAAGCCGAAAAAGAGGCTACAAGGCAAGCGGCAAAACAAGCAAAAGAAGCCGCCTTAAACATATCAAGCGAAGAAGAAACCGAGCAGGAAAACAACGTGCCGCTTTCCGCAACCGAAATTTTCAAGAAGAACAGAAAATTTGTGGTTGAAATTCAAGCGGATTTCGGATTGGTTTCTTCTCGCGGAACGGGAATTATTATCGGCGACGGCTATATACTGTCAAACGCTCATGTTGTGTTCGATAAAAAAAGCGACCGCGGAGTTGCATATGCCGCTAATGAAATTTTATGTAAGGACGCGTCGCAAAACGTATACGAATTAGACCTTATTTATGCCGACATCAAGAAAGATATGGTGCTGTTGCATTCTGATGATTTATCCACTGATGGTGTTACTTTTTGCGCAAAAGAAGTGGAAACGGGTGAAAAGGTTTACGCCATAGGCAACAGTAAGGGGCAAGGGATTTGTATTCTTGACGGAATCATAAGCGACAGCGAACGTATTATCGGTAGCGACAAATTTATTATGTTTTCCGCACCGATTGTTCATGGCAATTCCGGCGGACCTGTGTTTAACGGTAACGGCGAAGTTATAGGTATAGCGACGTTAGGAAGAGAGGATGCGCTTGCGATGAATTATGCTATCCCCGTCTCCGTTGTAAACGCCTTTATTGAACAAGCAAAAGTTAAAGAGGAAGTCGAAGTTTCGCTTAATTTTCAGAGTAATACCTAAATACAGTTTTCTATATGTGATAAGACTGTGGTGAATATATAATCGTAGTAGAGGCGCTTGCTTACATATAGTAATAAAAGATTGATAACATAAATAGTTAATGTAAAATGAATAAACAGGAATTGTGCAATGAGTTCAAAAAAATAAAAAATGCCGCTTTATCTGCCGATGATAGAATTCAGAGGTGCATAGACTTATATAACGAATCTACTCAGTGGAATAGGAAGTGGTGCTATCACGAAATATTCAAAATATTAGGATTTATTCCACAGGATATATTGGATAGCGAGC
>ERZ780157.1476-NODE-1476-length-25398-cov-3.313459_pt1 | contig 25398 bp, 19 predicted proteins | sample MGYA00511169_ERZ780157 | MGnify/ENA primary metagenome ERZ780157 (study PRJEB29588, sample SAMEA1965149) | human gut metagenome | biome: human gut; feature: human-associated habitat; material: faeces | place: Denmark | collected 2008/2010 ... | reverse complement strand
TTGGGGGAGTAGCAACAGGGCTAACTGTTGGCGCAGGAGGAGTAGGAACATTAGGAGTAGTTGCAGGAATAGTTGGAGTAGGGGTAGGAATGTTTGATGGTGTAGGTGTTGGTGTAGGTGTTGGTGTCGATGATGAATCTTTTAAAATTTCTTTCATCTCATCCAATGTCAATATTGGATAAGTTTGACCAGAAAAAGTTTTGTATCCAACAATGAATTTGTTATTTTCATCAAGTATGAATGATTCAACGTCATCAACAAAAGCATCTGGGTTTTCTGCAGTTGGCTTATTAATTGCATAGAAGTCAAGCTCAGTAGGAGATAAGTCATAATTCCACCAACGTATAGCATCATCACGAGAATCCATCACCCAAATTGTTCCATATTGATCAAACTTAGCTGATACGTTATTAAAGCCAACATAAATCAAGAGAGGGGCGGATTCTCCTATTCTTAAATATACAGATGCATCGTCAAGAATAATCAAATTCCGTTCTACACCATTAACTATACATGTGGATGTTTCTACTACTTCAGATTCATCCCATGGTAAGTTAGTGTCTGCCTTAACAGTGTTTGTACAAAACATTGTACAAATAACCATTGCTAACAGTGTTAATAAAGCTACATATTTTTTTTGTGTTTTCTTATTCATAGAAAACCCTCCTCTTCCTTTTTGAAATTCTAAGTTCTCCTTACTCCTAGAGAAGAACTTGTTATGTTGCCGATAAAAATAGAAAATAAATACAATAATCCCAAAGAAGTTTGTGGTTTCATCGGCAACAAAAGTACCTGATACCGATTATATCATTCAACCGCTTAAATCATTTTCCTAAAATTTAACGCAGTAAAATTATTCTATTTTCCCCCAACAACATATTTCGGTCATACGTTTCATCTCATTTTGCCAAAAAAGTATGCCCACCCAAAAAAATCCAAACCTTTGACGCAATTTTACACTCTATGAGCCTCCCCCTCGAACATTACAAAACGACAAAAAAACACCCTGTGGGAGACTATAACGCTCTGCGTTATCCCGTCTCACACGAGGTGTTTCTTTGTTGTTATTTATTACTCTGTTTTTTCTTAGAAATTACATCAAAGGCAACGGCTGCTACTGCGGTAATGATAACACATTTTGCAATATCACCGTAAAGGTTACTCTGCTGATAACCATTTTTCTTTGCTTTGATTCGTTTCCAAATCACGGAAGCGATAAATCCTGCACAAATCAAGACACCGGCAATTCGTTTTTTGGCGTTTGAGCCTTTATGCTGCAGCTTGTTTACAGAAATCTGGTCGCCACTTACACCGCAGGCAGTTAATAAAAATGTCATGATAACTGCCAACAGACAAACTAGCAGTGCTTTATGATAAAAAACACATTTTTGTTATTCTGTTAAATCGACACAAAAAAATACGAATCTACTTGATTTGTACCATCCTGTCCTAAGACATACACTTTTCCCAAAATTCATCTTCCGGGTTTTCTACAATAAACGCATAGTGTTTTTGATATACTTTTTTCTTCATCATCTAAACACCCTCAAATAAAAAGAAAACAATAAACCACAAACTGTAATTTATTGTTTTCTTTTTTATCAAATAATTTCTCGCCTAAAGATTAGTTTTTCTCAGCCAATTCTGCTTTCAGCATTTCTGTCAACTGAGGAACAATCTTATTCAAATCGCCTACCAAACCATAGTCAGCTACATCAAAGATTGGAGCTGTCTCGTCTTTGTTAATAGCAACAATAATGTCAGATTCTTCCATACCTGCAACGTGCTGAATAGCACCGGAAATACCGATTGCAAAGTATACATTAGGACGAACGGTTTTACCGGTCTGTCCTACCTGACGCTCAACCGGAAGCCAGCCATTCTCAACAACGGCACGGGAACAGCTTACAGTTCCGCCAAGGACATCTGCCAAATCCTGAAGAAGTTTGAAGTTTTCTTCGCTTCCAACACCACGACCGCCGGATACCAAAATCTTAGCATCTGCGATATCTACTGTGTCAGCTACAGACTTCACAACATCAAGAATCTCAACATATTTGTTGTCCAGAGTGAATCCCGGATTGTACTCGATTACTTCAGCTTTTGCACCCTTAATTGGGTCAATCTTCTGCATAACACCGGCACGAACGGTAGCCATCTGTGGACGGTTGTATGGACATGCAATCGTAGCGATTGTATTACCACCAAATGCAGGACGTGTCATAAGAAGCTGATTTGGAATGGTCTCCTTTGTCATGTTATCGGTGAAATCACCAATCTCAAGTACTGTACAGTCAGCAGTCAGACCAGTTGCTACACGTGCGGATACACGAGGACCTAAGTCACGGCCAATTGCAGTTGCACCAACCAGCATAATTTCAGGTTTGTACTCATTGATTACAGAAGCAAGTGCATGAGCATATGGCTCTGTACGATATACTTCAAGTTCTTTGTCATCCACTACGATTACTTTGTCTGCACCATACTCAGCCAAAGAATCCGCAAGGCCCTTAACACCGTAACCAAGCAAAACAGCGGTAACTTCTGCGTTCAAATCTTTTGCCAGATCTTTTGCTTTGCCAAGCAGTTCGTAAGCGATTCCACTTACTTCTCCGTCAACCTGCTGTGCAAAGACATATACACCTTTATATTCTTCTAAACTCATTTTTTTCACCACTTTTCCTTTATAATAATTAGATTACATGTTTCTCTTTAAACTTATCTACAATATACTGAGCAGCTTCTGCCGGGTCAAGGGTAACGACTTCGCCGGCACCCTTACGAACCTTATCGGAAGCTTTTGCAATTTTTGTCGGAGAACCTTTCAGACCGAGGTTAGAATCATCTACATCTTTAAGGTCTGCACGTCCCCAAACGGTAATCTCTTTGTCAAATGCGTCCATGATTCCGCCCGGAGTCATATAACGTGGCTCATTCAACTCAGAAAGAGCAGTGATCAAGCAAGGCATTTTAGCCTTTACTACATGGTAACGGTCCTCATACTGACGCTCAACGATTACGCTGTCACCTTCCACTTTGATATTCTGTGCATAAGAGATAACCGGAATATCCAAGTGCTCGGAAATCTGTGGACCAACCTGTGCAGTATCACCATCGATAGCCTGACGGCCTGTGATAATCAAATCGTAATCAATGTTACGAAGCGCACCGGCAATTGTTGTAGAAGTAGCCCAAGTATCAGCACCACCGAGTACACGGTCTGTTACAAGGATACCATTGTCAGCACCCATTGCCATTGCCTCACGAAGAACTTCTTCTGCTTTTGGAAGTCCCATGGTAAGAACAGTAACTTCTGCACCTGTTTCTTCTTTAATTCTCAGTGCTGCTTCCAAACCGGCTTTATCATCCGGGTTCATGATGGTAAGCATCGCACCTCTATTCAATGTACCGTCCGGGTTAAATACAACGCCGCCCTTAGTATCCGGTACCTGTTTAATACATACTACTATTTTCACGAGAGCACCTCCTATTTCAATAAGCTGCCAGAGATAACCATACGCTGAACTTCTGAAGTTCCTTCGTAGATTTCTGTGATTTTTGCATCACGCATCATACGCTCAACGTCATATTCTCTGATGTAGCCATAACCACCGTGTAACTGAACTGCTTTTGTTGTTACTTCCATAGCAACTTCTGCTGCGTACAATTTTGCCATAGCAGCTTCTACGCTGTAAACTTTCTGCGTAGCTTTTGCCATTGCCGCACGATACACAAGCATCTTAGCAGCTTCCACTTTTGTTGCCATATCAGCAAGCTGGAACTGTGTATTCTGGAACTGTGCAATCGAACGACCGAACTGTTTTCTTTCTTTTACATAATCGATTGTTGCCTGCAAAGCACCTTCTGCCAGACCAAGTGCCTGAGCAGCGATACCAATACGTCCACCATCCAGTGTATGCATGGCAATTCCGAAACCTTTGCCCTGTGCACCAAGAAGATTTTCTTTTGGAATACGGCAGTCCTCGAAGATTAACTCGTATGTGGATGAACCACGGATACCCATCTTCTTCTCCTTTGTACCAAAAGTAAATCCAGGAGTATCTTTCTCAACGATGAAAGCAGAAATTTCTTTTACTTTTCTACCACGTTTTTCGATGATACCGGTTACAGCAATGATAATATAAATATCTGCTTCTTTACCATTTGTGATGAAGCATTTAGAACCATTGAGTACCCATTCGTCACCATCTAAAACAGCCTTTGTCTGCTGTCCCTGTGCATCCGTACCTGCACCCGGCTCAGTCAAACCGAAAGCACCTAATTTCTCACCACTTGCAAGTGGTACAAGATATTTCTTTTTCTGCTCTTCTGTACCGTACATCATAATTGGGTCAGCACCAAGAGAAGAATGAGCGGATACAATAACGCTTGTTGTACCACAAACTTTAGCTAACTCCTCAACGCACATTGTGTACATCAATGGGTCACAGCCCTGTCCGCCGTACTCTTTAGGAATCGCAATTCCCATGAAACCAAGTTTCATCATTTTGTCAACAGTCTCACGAGGGAATACTTCTGTTTCATCGGTTTCCTGCGCAAGTGGCTTTACTTCGTTCTCAGCAAAATCTTTGAACAACTGTCTCGCCATTTCATGCTGTTTGTCTAATTTAAAATCCATGATAACATGAACTCCTTTCTATAATATTATTTGGAATAATCAAAGAATCCAACACCAGTTTTACGTCCGAGTTTGCCGGCACGTACCATTTTACGAAGCAATGGATGTGGACGGTATTTCGGGTCACCAGTCTCTGCCTGAAGAACTTCCATAATAGCAAGGCAGATATCAAGACCAATCATATCACCAAGTGCAAGAGGTCCCATTGGGTGGTTTGCACCAAGCTGCATAGCAGCATCGATACCCTCAGCAGAAGCAACACCATCAGCAAGGATGCCAACTGCTTCGTTAATCATAGGAATCAAGATACGATTTACAACAAATCCGGCAGCTTCTTTTACCTCAACCGGTGTTTTACCAATTTCTTTTGCGATAGCAACTACTTTATCGTTTACTTCATCTGTTGTGTTCTCGCCGCGGATAACTTCAACAAGCTTCATAACAGGAGCCGGGTTAAAGAAGTGCATTCCGATAACCGGATGAGAAATGCCTGCACCGATTTCTGTAATGGACAAAGAAGAAGTATTCGTAGCGAAAATGCAGTCTTCTTTCTTTACGATATCCTGCAATTCTTTGAATGTCTGTTTTTTAACATCCATAACTTCCAAAGCTGCCTCAACAATCAAATCACAATCAGTACAAATGTCTTTTACGCCAGTTGTAATCTTAGCTAAGATTGCATCAACATCTTCCTGTGTTTTCTTTCCTTTTGTAACCAGTCTCTGAAGACCTTTTGCAATCTTGTTTTTACCGTTTGCAGCAAACTCTTCATTGATGTCACACAAATATACTTCATAACCTTCTGTCTGCGCAAATGCCTGCGCAATTCCGGAACCCATTGTTCCAGCTCCAATAATACCAACTTTCATTGTATTTACCTCCATTGTATTTGATTCAAATCCCAGACGGGATGTCGTCACGAATTAACAGTTTTTGAATGGTACCACTTTTAATTTTTTCTCTTTATCTTTCTCTAAGAAGTTACCCATTCCGGCTTTCTGGTCTTCTGTCTCGAAGCAGTCACCGAACAATTTCTCTTCGATTACAATTGCCTCATCCATATTTACCTGAAGACCTTCGTTAATTGCCTTTTTGCAGTTGCGGACAGCAATCGGTGCATTCTTAGCAATACCGGATGCCATCTTCTTTGCTGCATCCATCAGTTCTTCCTGTGGATATACAGCATTTACAAGACCAATGCGGTAAGCTTCGTCTGCTTTAATATTTCTTGCTGTATAAATCATCTGTTTTGCCATACCAGGGCTTACTAAACGAGCAAGTCTCTGTGTACCGCCAAATCCAGGAGTAATACCAAGACCTGCTTCCGGCTGGCCAAATACGGCATTGTCAGAGCAGATACGGATATCACAGCTCATGGAAATCTCGCATCCACCACCAAGAGCAAATCCGTTTACTGCAGCAATTACAGGAATCGGGAATGTCTCTAACTTACGGAATACATCGTTTCCTTTTTTACCAAAGGCTTCGCCTTCTGCTTTTGTCAATGTGCTCATCTCTCCGATGTCTGCACCTGCAACAAAAGATTTCTCTCCGGCACCTGTCAAAATCAGGCAGCGGATTTCGTTCTGGTCAACTGCATCCAAAGTCTGATTCAGTTCATCCAAAACAGCACTGTTTAACGCATTCAATGCTTTTGGGCGGTTGATGGTAATAATACCAACTGCACCTTCTACTTCATATGTTACAAATTCCATTGAAAGTATCCTCCATTTAAAATTTCTTTTTTACATCACAGGAACGAACCGATATAATACCGGCTCGTCCCAAAAGTAAAATTAGTCTCTCTCAACAATTGTGGAACATCCCATTCCACCACCGATACAAAGTGTTGCAAGACCTTTCTTTGCATCGCGTTTCTGCATCTCATGAAGCAATGTAACAAGGATACGGCATCCACTTGCTCCAACCGGATGTCCAAGTGCAATTGCACCACCGTTTACATTCAATTTGCTAAGGTCAAATCCAAGGTCACGACCTACTGCTACAGACTGTGCTGCAAATGCCTCGTTTGCCTCAATCAAATCAAAGTCATCAATGCTCATGCCTGTTTTAGCAAGAACCTTCTTTGTAGAAGCGACCGGTCCAATACCCATGATTTTTGGATCCACACCGCCAAGAGCACCGGCTACAAATGTTGCCATTGGTGTTACACCAAGCTCTTTTGCTTTTTCTTCGCTCATTACTACAATCGCAGCTGCACCATCATTAATACCGGAAGCGTTACCAGCTGTTACCACACCGCCTTCTTTACCGGAGCAGCATCTAAGACCGCTAAGGCTCTCAGCTGTTGTACCAGGACGTGGTCCCTCATCGGTATCAAATACGATTGTTTTCTTTTTAGATTTGACTTCAACAGGAACAATCTCATCTTTGAATTTACCTGCAGCGATAGCAGCTTCACATTTCTGCTGGCTGTTAGCAGAGAACTCATCCAACTCTTCACGAGTAATTCCGTACTTCTCTGCTACGTTCTCAGCAGTAATCATCATGTGATACTGATTGAAAGCATCCCACAATGCATCGTTTACCATGGTATCCACAAGTTTACCATTGTTCATACGGTAACCAAAACGAGCATTCATAGCTGCGTAAGGAGCCATGGACATGTTCTCCATACCACCGGCAACAACGATATCAGCATCTCCTGCCTGAATCATCTGTGCTGCCATATTTACACAGTTCAAACCGGAACCACAAACAACGTTTACGGTAACTGCTGTTGTCTCGATTGGAAGACCAGCACCGATGGATGCCTGACGAGCTACGTTCTGACCAAGACCTGCCTGGATTACACATCCCATGTAAACATGGTCAACGGCATCCTTTGGCACGCCTGCTCTCTTAAGAGCCTCCTCAATAACGATAGAACCTAATTTTGGTGCTGGAGTTGTGCTTAATGCACCACCCATTTTACCAATTGCCGTACGGCAAGCACCTGCTAATACAACTTTCTTAGACATGAATATATCCTCCTTATAAATTTTTTACTAATACTACTTAATTTATCATCACTGCTTTCGCAGTTTCTGATCATACTTTTCTCTGAATGCCTTCTGAACAACTTCCGGCACCAGTTTCGATACATCCGAGCCATAAAAAGCAACTTCTTTCGCAATGGTGGAACTTAGGAAAGCATACTCAAGACTCGTAGTAAAAAACATCGTATCAATCTCCGGCTCAATGCTGTGATTAGTCTGTGCAATCTGCATCTCGGATTCAAAATCCGTCACGGCACGGAGACCGCGGATAATCAGCTTTGCATCATTTTGTTTGGCAAAATCAATTGTCAATCCGGTAAATGTTAAAACCCTCACATTTGGAAATTCTTTCGTGGTCTGCTTTAACAGTTCTACACGCTCTTCCCTTGTAAATAGAGGCGTTTTTTCCTGATTCACAAGCACTCCGATAATCAATTCATCCACTACTTTGGATGCTCTCTTAATAACATCTAAGTGCCCATATGTAACGGGATCAAAACTACCCGGATATATTGCTTTTATCATATCTTTTTCCTATCTGTAAATCAAACTACAATTTACCACTTTTTATGATTCAATCCTTACTCATAATAACAAACGAAAACGATATTGTCAACAATTTAACAAACTTTTTCCATGAACATTTTGTGAACCGACTGGCTACTTGACCGCACCATGCGATAATGCTAAAATAAACGTATTGCAAATATAGTTACCAGAATGGAGGTTTTACCAGATATGAACGAATTATATAAGAGTAAACTTGTGACTGCCAAAGAGGCAGCCAAAGTGGTAAAGTCAGGAAACTGGGTGGATTACGGCTGGACTGTAACAACACCTGTGGATTTTGACAAAGAACTTGCCAAACGTCTGCCGGAGCTTCACGATGTGAACTTTCGTGGCGGTATCCTGATGTGGGAACCGGAGATTTTCAAAATTGAAGATCCGGCTGCACACATGACATGGAACTCCTGGCACATGAGCGGAATCGAACGAAAAGCTGTTGCGAAAGGATTTTCTTTCTACTCTCCAATCCGCTATTCGGAACTGCCACGTTATTACCGTGATTTGGAAAATCCTGTAGATATTGCTGTTATGCAGGTAGCACCGATGGATGAACACGGATACTTTAACTTTGGACCAAGTGCTTCCCATTTGGGAGCTGCCTGCGAGCGTGCGAAAACCATTATTGTTGAGGTAAATCAAAACATGCCACGCTGTCTTGGCGGATTTGAAAATGGAGTTCATATTTCTAAAGTAGATATGATTATTGAAGGCTCAAACTCACCAATCGCAGAAATGGGCGGCGGTGCTGCAGCAACAGAAGTTGACCACGCAGTAGCAAGACAGATCGTTGCTCAGATTCCAGACGGTGCCTGCCTTCAGCTTGGAATCGGCGGTATGCCAAACGCTGTCGGCTCACTGATTGCTGAATCCGATTTAAAAGATCTTGGTGTTCACACCGAAATGTATGTCGATGCTTTTGTTGACATTGCAAAAGCCGGAAAAATCAATGGTTCTAAGAAAAACTTAAACAAAGGCCGTCAGGTATACGCTTTTGCTGCCGGCACAAAGAAATTGTATGACTATTTGGATAACAATCCGGAATGTATGAGTGTTCCTGTCGATTATGCCAATGAAATTGATGTCATTTCCGCACATGATAACTTCATTTCAATTAACAATGCTGTTGACATTGATTTGTTTGGACAGGTTAATGCCGAATCCGCCGGCATAAAAAATATCAGTGGAGCAGGCGGCCAGCTTGATTTCGTATTAGGTGCTTATAAATCAAAAGGCGGAAAGAGCTTTATCTGCCTCTCTTCTACCTTTAAAAATAAGCAGGGCGAAGTACAGTCCCGTATCCGCCCAACTTTAGCAAACGGTTCCATCGTTACCGATACCCGTGCAAACACAATGTATGTCGTAACCGAATACGGTATGGTAAACTTAAAAGGACTCTCCGGCTGGCAGAGAGCTGAAGCATTAATCGGCATCGCTCATCCGGATTTCCGTGATGAATTGATTAAAGAAGCTGAGAAGATGCATATATGGCGTAGAAGTAATCGATGAGAAATCTTTTGGGGATCCGCTAATTTTGAAAAAACTTTGCGTCTCGTGGGCGCTTTCGCTCGTTGAGTGCGTAACAGTAGGGGCACTGAAACTACCAGTGCCACCTACTGACGTACTCAAAACCCACGAGTCACAAAGTTTTTTCTAAATTACCGGAAACCAAATAGATTAGCATCGAATACATTCTTACAAACAGAATCACTTAGTTACTTCCATCCTTTGAATAATGGCAGGTTTACTCTGTAAACAAACAAAAGCTGTTTCATACGAACTAAGCATAAAACAAACGAAAAAGAAGTTCCTTTGTGAAGACTATAACGCGAAGCGTTATCCCGTCTCTCACAAAGGAACTTCTTTTTCGTTGTTTTATTTAGTTTGTAATAGACTAACAGCCTTTGTTACTTTACAAAGTAAACTTATCAGCAATCTTCTCAAGCTGCTCTACAGAATCCATGCAGGTATCTACAAGTTCTGCATTCTGTGCTGCCTCAGTTACGACACTTCCGGTCTTTTCTGCAATATCGGTTACACCAACGGTTGCTTCGTCAATCGTTGTGTTAATACCGGTAATTGCGTCAGCAATCACACCAATCGAATCGGTAAGCGAAAGAATGGCATGCTCTACATTTTCCATGCTTGTCTTTACAACATCTGCATCATTGTTATACTGGTCGCTGATAGCTCTGAACTGGTCATAATCTTTTAATACCACTTCGTCTAAGAACTTCGTTGTTCCCTCCATACTCTGAACCATTTCATCCACAGAAGAGTTTACTTCAAGTACAATCTCATTAATGCTTGTTACCGAATCCGATGTCTCGTTCGCAAGTTTACTGATTTCCGAAGCAACGACAGCAAATCCTTTTCCTGCCTCACCGGCACGGGCTGCCTCAATTGAAGCATTCAATGCCAAAAGGCTTGTCTGAGAAGAAATCTGCATAATGGACTCCGTCATCTCATTAATTTGTTTTACACAATCAGCAGCGCTTACTGCTTTTTCTACCTGTGTCTTAATCGTATCATACATAGAACCGGCGCGATCCATCGCTGAATTTGCGGACTCACCAAGTGCTGTTGCTCTCTCCGAAATCTCATCAGAAAGTCTCACACCATCTTTGGAAAGTTTTGCGATATCGGATGCACCCTGTCTCATGTCTCCGATGTTCTGTGTAATTGTTCCTGTCGTTGCAGAAGTTTCCTGCATGCCGGCTGCTAACTGCTCCGTCGTTGCAGAGTTATCCATACACTGCTCACGAATCTGTTCACTGACATCATTTACTTTACTGACTTCTTCGCAAATCTTCTGACTGGAATCCTTCAAATTCATAATACTCTGACGAAGACTTTCTCTCATACCCGCCACGGATTTACCCATCAAACCAACTTCGTCGCGGCGAAGTGCAATCTTCTTCACTTTACCATCATTTGTGAAATCCAGTCTTGCCGTCTCATCAATAACATCCGTAAGACTTTCCAGCGGACGAACAATCAAAACAACTGCTAATAAACCAACTAAAACACTTAAGACAATTCCAATGACAGCAACTGAAATCCCACGTACCCACATGGAATTCGAAACTGACATCACATCACTCTTGTCTGCTGTGATAACTAAAATGCTTTTGTCATTAAGTACATGATATGCAGCATATTTTATTTCGCCCTTGAATTCATACGTTGCAAAATCGTTTTTGACATTCTCCCCCTTTTTCATACGACTTACTACATCTTTCACAACAGCATTTTCTACTGATTTACCAACCTTTGATTCCGTTGGATGAAAACGCATAATACCTTCTTTGTCAAGCAAATACGCATACGAAGTATCTAATCCGGAAATTTTAACATTTCTTAAAATATTAGCATAACCATCATAAGATAAGACACGTTTTTCCATCAACTTATCATTTAAATCTGTTGAATACGCTTGTGCCAAATTTGTCATCTCATTCTTTGTCAAAGTTTCAATCTGTTTGGTACTGCGTGGAACAATCATTAACATTGTAACAGCTGAAATTAATGCTCCTGCCAAAGCAATAATTAGTACCATTTTAAAACCGATTTTGCTAAAGAAACCTACCTTTTTTCTGCTTGCCTTTTCCATGCTCAATTCCTCCATATTATTTCTTAATCTGCTGCTCCATTACGATTTTTGCACACGCGAGCGCTTCCGGAATCTTTTCCGGTAACTTTCCACCAGCCTGCGCCATATTCGGACGGCCACCACCGCCACCGCCTACAATGGATGCAACTTCTTTAATTAAATTGCCGGCATGAGCGCCCTTTTTCATCGCACCATCAGTTGCCATGGCAATTAAATTCACTTTTTCCCCAACCTGGCTTGCAAATACAATAAATGCCTCACCAAGCTTCTGTTTTGCCTCATCGCCCAAATCACGCATGCCGTTCATATCAACATCCGTAAGCTGTTTTGTCAGAATATGGATTCCATCCACTTCTTTGGCCTCGGACAACAAGTCTCCTGCGGCTTCTTTCGCAAGTTTTGCTTTTAGTTTGTCATTTTCTTTCTGAAGTTGTTTTACTTCATCCTGCAATGAAACAACTTTTGCACTCACTTCTAACGGCACTGCTTTCAAAAGTTTTGCTGCCTCTTGCAGTTCACTCTCCATCGTATTGTAATACTCAAAAAGAGCTTTTCCAGTCAGTGCTTCGATTCGACGTACACCTGCTGCAACACCGCTTTCTGAAATAATCTTGAAAGCAGAAATATTTCTGGTGTTACTTACATGAGTACCACCACAAAGTTCAGAACTAAATGTTCCCATCTGAACAACGCGAACAACCTCGCCGTATTTTTCACCAAACAGAGCCATTGCACCGGTTTTCTTCGCATCTTCTATCGACATTTCATTTGTCACAACATCAAGACCTGCCGCAATTTCACGGTTTACAATTTCCTCTACTTTTGCAATTTCTTCTTCTGTCATTGGAGAGAAATGCGTAAAGTCAAAACGAAGTTTATCCTTGTCCACTAACGAACCTTTCTGCTCTACATGACTGCCGAGCACCTCACGCAGTGCCTGCTGCATCAAATGGGTCGCACTGTGGTTATTTGCTGTCAGATTTCTCTGTTCTTCATCCACCGTGAGTTTTACGGTTTCACCTTTTTTGATAACACCCTTTGTCACACGTCCAACATGTCCAATCTTCGTTCCCTGAAGTTTGATGACATCTTCAACAACAAATGTACCATCTGCCCCTTCAATCACACCGGCATCTGCCACCTGGCCACCCATTGTGGCATACATCGGGGTCTCTTCTACAAGAATCGTTCCCTCTTCGCCTTCTTTCAGCTCATCAACAATGGCATCTTTGGTTGTCAAAACTGTAACCTTCGACTCATGTATCAAACGGTCATAGCCGACAAATTTACTTTCGACAGAAGCATCAATGGACTGATAAATCGTAACATCTTTTCCCATGTAATTGGTTGTCTCTCTGGCATCACGTGCCGTCTGACGCTGGTTTTCCATCGCCTCTTTGAAACCATCTTCATCAACAGAAAATCCTTTTTCCTCTAAAATCTCAATCGTCAAATCAATTGGGAAGCCATAGGTATCATACAGTTTAAATGTATTTTCACCGGAAAGAACTTTTTCACCGCTCTTTTGCAAATCTTCCATCATTGTATTCAAAATAGCGAGACCCTGATCGATGGTCTTATTAAAGTTCTGTTCTTCCACGGTAATTAACTTAATAATATAATCTTTACGGTCTAACAATTCCGGATATCCTGTGTGAGACTCTGCCATCACTGTCTCGCTTAATTTAGCAAGAAACTCGCCCTGAATACCAAGCAGTCTTCCATGGCGTGCGGCACGGCGGAGAAGTCTTCGAAGCACATAGCCGCGCCCCTCATTGGATGGCGTAATACCATCGGAAACCATAAAGGTTACAGAACGAATATGGTCGGTAATAACACGAATGGAAACATCTGTTTTGTATTCCTCTCCATAAGATACACCGGCAAACTCACAAATCTTATCACGGATTGCTTTGATGGTATCGACATCAAAAATCGAATCCACATCCTGCATTACCGTAGCCAAACGCTCTAATCCCATACCGGTATCAATGTTTTTATTTTCCAATTCTGTATAGTGGCCTTCCCCGTCATTTTCAAACTGAGTAAATACATTATTCCAAATCTCGATATAGCGGTCACACTCACAGCCAACCGTACAACCGGGCTTTCCACAGCCGTATTTTTCTCCACGGTCGTAATAAATCTCAGAACAAGGACCGCAAGGACCGGCACCATGTTCCCAGAAATTATCTTCTTTTCCAAAACGGAAAATGCGGTCTTTTGCCACCCCAATTTCCTTATTCCAGATATCAAATGCTTCATCATCTTCTAAATATACAGACGGATACAGACGGTCTTCCGGGATTTCCAAAACCTTCGTCAAAAATTCCCATGACCAGGCAATCGCTTCATGCTTGAAATAATCACCAAAGGAGAAGTTACCAAGCATTTCAAAAAAAGTACCATGTCTAGCCGTTTTTCCTACATTTTCAATATCTCCGGTACGGATACACTTCTGACAAGTTGTCACACGTGTTCTCGGAGGAATCTCCTGTCCGGTAAAATATGGTTTCAGCGGTGCCATGCCGGCGTTAATTAACAACAAACTTTTGTCATTTTCCGGCACAAGTGAAAAACTTGGCAACGCCAAATGTCCTTTACTTTCAAAGAATTCTAAATATTTTTTTCTTAATTCATTCAATCCATATGATTTCACGCCACTAGCCTCCTAAATGTGTCTTCAATAGCACAATTATAATTTTTTTGTAGCAAAATGTCAACCTTCTGACATTTGTCTGAGTGCAAGAATTTCGTCTCTTGCCATATCTGCAATTTTGGCGGCTGTCGGGGTTCCTTTTTCAACCTCGGACGGTGTAAAGAACGAGCCGATAAAAACAGCCACTCTCCCCTTTGGGACAATCCATCTTCCAATGCTTGAGAGCCGTTCCGGTTTTATATAAACCGGAACGATTGGCTGCTTTGCATCCAGCCCGATAAAACCGCCCTTTCGGAACTTGTGCATCTGCTCATCGTAATAGCTGCATTCTCCTTCCGGAAATAAGACAAGATTTCCCTTGGCAAGTGCCTGATGCATGGAAACAATATTGTTTTTTATCGTTTCCATTTTTTTTGCTCCCCGTTCGAGTGCCACACACCCAATCGAATCCAAATAACGGGATAGAATTGGATAATGCCAAAGTTCTTTCGCCGCCACAAAACTAATTGTATCTTCAATTGCTGCCAGTAGAAAAACCACATCAAAAAAACAACGATGGTTTGACACGAGCAAAAAGTTTTCCAATTTTGGAAGTGCCTCTTTTTGAACAATCTCTAATTGAATTTTGGCAGATTCTACAATCTTTTGGCAAATTTCTTTGCATATTAGGAAATTGTGGTCCGGGTCATTATTCAACTTCTTATAATTCCGTATCATTTCAAAAACAAGTCGAAAAAACACACGAATTAACCGCAAGCCATTTCCTATCATCTTCATACGTCACCTCAAAAACTCTTTTTTTTACTGCCTGATTTGTCCATCTCCTAAAATAATATATTTAGTCGTTGTCAGTGCCTTAAGTCCCATTGGTCCCCTCGCATGGAGTTTCTGAGTGCTGATTCCGATTTCCGCACCGAAACCAAACTCAAAACCATCGGTAAATCTTGTCGAGGCATTGACATAAACCGCCGCTGCGTCTACATCATTCAAAAATGTCATCGCATTGTGATAGTCGGATGTGACAATTGCTTCCGAATGTCCGGTATTATAGTGATTGATGTGCTCAATCGCTTCCTCCGGGGAATCTACTGTTTTGATGGAAATAATAGCATCTAAATATTCGGTTCCATAATCTTCTTCTGACGCTTTAATAATTCTACGATCACACTGCATCGAGTATTCATCACCTCGCATTTCCACACCATGTTCTGCTAAACGGTCAGCAATCTTTGGCAATACGTCCTTTGCAATTTTTTTATGTATAACCAGCGATTCACAGGCATTACACACACCATACCGCTGCGTCTTTGCATTTTCAATAATATTTACTGCCATATCAATGTCTGCACTCTCATCGACATACACATGACAATTTCCGGTTCCGGTTTCAATGACCGGTACGGTACTTTTTTCCACAACCGTCTTAATAAGTCCTGCACCGCCTCTTGGAATCAGCACATCAATGTACTCATTCAGACGCATAAACTTCTCTGCTGTCTCATGGGAAGTATCCGTCAAAAGCTGAATACTGTCTGCCGGTAAATCACACGCAGAAAGTGCCTCTGCAATCACTTTTGTAATCGCAAGATTTGAATTTAAGGCATCACTTCCCCCACGCAGAATCACAGCATTTCCTGTTTTAAAGCAAAGCCCAAACGCATCCGCTGTTACATTTGGTCTGGATTCATAAATAATACCAATTACACCAAGTGGCACCCTCTTTTGTCCAATCTGCATACCAAGCGGTGATGTCTTCATCTCCGACACCTCGCCAACCGGGTCTTCCAGTGCCACAATTTGGGTAAGTCCCTCTGCCATTGCCTCGATTCTCTCTTCTGTCAAAGAAAGTCTGTCCACTAACGATTCCTTCATCTGATTCTCTTTTGCCTTTTTCACATCTTTCTCGTTTGCAGCAAGGATTTTATCCCGATGTAAAATAAGTGCTTTCGCTACCGCTTCGAGCCCCTCATTTTTTCTCTTTACACCAAGTCTATTTAACTCACGGGACGCTTTTTTTGCCCGCACTCCAAGCTCTTTTAACATCTTTTCAGCTGATTCCATGATTTACCTCCTGTCTGTCAAAATCCGGTTTACCCGAATATCACATGCTTCTGCTTCAACTTCTTTCACCCGCTGCATTTCAAATGCCAGCATAAAACGGTTGCCAATATATCTCCCCATCTGCGATAAAAAGCGGTCATAATAACCGCCTCCATAGCCAATTCGGTTTCCCTTATCATCAAAGGCAGCCCCCGGCATCAACATCAGAACTTTCTCCGGTTTCAAAGACACAAGTTCTTCTGTAAAGGGCTCTTTTTCCTGTGGCTCTAAAATCCCCTGATAGCCCGGTATTAAATCCGCATCCGAATATACCCGGTAAAATGCCATCTCTTTTCTGTCCGCATACGTTTTTGGCAGATAAAGAGATTTACCGCTCTCACGGATTTTCTGATTCATTTCCGTCGTTTCCACTTCTGAACGGAATGATTGATATGACAAAACCACCTCTGCTTTTTGAAATTCTTCCAATGTAAATAGTCGTTTTGCAATCTCTCTGCTTTTTTCCCTGCGCTCCTTCTCCGATAAAGAATCCCGCAGAGAAAGCATCTTTTTTCGCATTTCTTTTTTTGTCATCAATGTGTTTCCTTTTTTCTCAATTTATGAATGGTGCCATCGGGCTCCTGAATCGAGGTATGCTCTAATGTATTTCGCAGATTATTGCGAATTGCAGCAAGATACTCTGCACGAAGAAGGGACTGCTCGTCTTTTTCCTCCGGCGTAATTGTCCCTGCCTTCTGCTTTTTATACAATTCATTAATACGGTTAATTTTTTCCTGATTCATTCTGTCTCTCCTATTTTCTATCGGTCTAAATAATTTTTCAAATGAAAATGTGTTGTCTTATGAGCCTTAAATAATGTACCAATTTCCTCACCGGCAAGAAGCTGATTAATATGCTCCATGTCATCGCCATTGATAATTACCATATCCGCTCCGGCGTCATTTGCAATACCGGCCGCTCCGACTTTGGAACTCATACCGCCGGTTCCCATATCGGTCGACGGTCCTTTTGCCATGCCTAACATTTCATCCGTAATCCGCTCTACATAAGGAATCAATTTGGCATCCTTATTTTTATTCGGGTCATCGGTATACAGTCCGTCAATATCACTTAATAAAACAAGCAAATCTGCGCCAATAATTGCCGCCACAATCGCAGACAAAAAATCGTTATCACTAAAACTTAAATCAATCTCATCGGTTGCCACGGTATCATTTTCATTCACAATCGGAATGACTCCTAAGTTTAATAATTCACGGAATGTATTTTGCGCATTGTGTCTGCTGATATCATTGGCAATCGTAATTTTAGTCATCAAAATCTGTGCGGTATTTTGATTGTATTCCGAAAAAAGTTTTTGATACACTGTCATCAGGCGGCACTGTCCAACCGCTGCGCAAGCCTGTTTCACCGAACGCTCTGTCGGTCTTTCCATATTGCCAAGTGCCTTTCTTCCTACCAAAATTGCACCGGAAGAAACGACAACAATTTCTTTGCCCTGATTATGTAAATCGGTAAGAATCCGCACAAATTTCTCCATCTTGACAAGGTCAAGTGCTCCTGTCTCTTTATGCGTCAATGTGGAAGAACCCACTTTGAATACAATTCTTTTTTTATCCTTTAAATTCTCACGCATGATTTGATTCCTCTTTCTTTTTTTCCTGTATTTTCATTGCAATCCGTAATCCATCCATTGCCGCCGACATAATTCCTCCGGCATATCCGGCCCCCTCCCCGCAGGGGTAAAGGCCTGCCAGAGAAACACTTTCAAAATCCTCATTTCTTTCAATACGAACCGGTGATGAGGTGCGTGATTCCAAACCAAGCAACAATGTATCCGGATGGTCAAATTCATGAATTTTCTCCGCAAACTGCCCCATTCCGTCAATTATACCATTGATTATAAAATTTGGCAACGCTAAGCGGATATTTGAAAACTGCCATTTTCCCTCAACACATGGCGCAACTTTTCCAAGTGCTTTCGTCGGCTGATTGTTACAAAAATCTTCATAGCGCTGTACCGGAATTTTCCCATCAGCAAGTTCATACGCAAGTTTTTCATACTTTCTTTGTAATGCAACACCTGCCAGACAATCGTCTCCTTCAAAATCTTCTTCCGAAACAGAAACAACAATCGCACTGTTTGCAAATCCGGATGCTCTGTCAGCATTACTCATTCCATTCACGACAAGTCCGCCCTCTTCGGAGGATGCGTTTACTACATAACCGCCCGGGCACATGCAAAAAGAATAGACACCTCTTCCATCTGTTGTCTTTCCCGTCAGTTTATACGGCGATGCCGGCAGTTTTTCATCATTAAATCCATACTGTGCGCAGTCAATATCTTCCTGCTTGTGCTGCACACGAACGCCCATGGCAAATGGTTTCTGCGACATCGTAATATGTTCTTTCTTTAAGAGTTCAAACGTATCTCTGGCACTGTGTCCGATGGCAAGAATCACACGGTCACACAAAATAGGCTCTTCTTTTTCTCCATTCTGTGTAAGCACGCCACGCACACGTCCATTTTCTTCTAAAATCTTTATCATTTTCGTGTGAAACAAAAACTGACAGCCCTTTTCTTCCATTTCATGCCTCATATTCGTAATCACCGTCTGCAAAACATCCGTACCGATATGTGGCTTTGCGTCGTATAAAATCTCTTCCGGCGCACCAAAATTCACAAAACTCTGTAAAACAAACTGTTTTCTTCCGGTTTTGTCTTTCACTCCGGTATTTAATTTTCCATCCGAAAATGTACCGGCACCTCCCTCGCCAAATGCCACATTGGAGTCCGGTTTTAAGACACCCTCCTGCCAGAATTTCAAAATATCATCATGGCGTTCTTCCATCTTTGCTCCCCGCTCAATGACAATCGGGGAATAACCGCACAGACTCAGATAGTAGGCACTAAAAAGTCCTGCCGGACCTGCCCCCACAACAACAACACGCTCGGGATTTTTAATTTCTTCTATCTGCCGCCACAAAGAAGGTTCTTTTTTGGCAATGGTTAAATTTTTATTCTTTCGATTTCTTTTCAGAACTTCCGATTCCCCGCGGCACAAAAACCTCACAGTATATAATACAAAAAGATTCGGCTTTTTTCTGGCATCCAGACTGCGTTTTACAATTGTAAACTGTGTAAAATCCTCCACCGAAATTCCAAGCAGTTTAGCTGCCTTTTTTTGCAGTTTAGAAAAAGAATCTTCCTGCCACGACAATTTACACTGAGATAATTGAAGCATTATTTTTCATTCTCCTTCCTCAACTGCAAAATATGTTTTGCTGCTATCATTGCGGTACTCCATGCAAAATGCAGGTTATAGCCGCCACAAATTCCATCCACATCCAAAAGTTCACCCAAAAGATACAACTGTTTTTCCTTTTTTGATTCCATGGAATCCTGCACCACTTCTTCTACCGGCACACCGCCTGCAGTCACCTGCGCACGCTCCATGCCAAAGGTATCACGGATTACAAACCGGAAAGATTTTACAAATTCCACCGGATTTTTTGCCCGTTTGCAAAGCGGCACCCATTTTTGTGGCATCAATCCCTCCACACCATGTTTCTTAATCCAGTTTTTTATCTCTTCCTTAGAAAGGGAAGGGACAAAATCAATCACACCTTCCACCAACCGGTTTTCATCCAGTGCTTTTGCTGCGATACGGCACATTTGAAAAACCGGGATGCCGGATACGCCGTTTTTTACAATCTGGATTTCTCCGGTTTCAAAAGCCTCCGTCTTCCCATCAATCATCAACGAAATTGTTCCCTGAACCCTCGTTCCCGCCGTCTTATTCCATACCACACCATCGCAGACAAGACCGGTTAATCCGGGATATAACTTAGTAACTGTATGGTGGAAACTTTCTGCCAGCGAATAACCGCTTTCACTTCCTCCGCTCTCTTTCCCTGCTTTTCCTCCGGTTGCTAAAACAACATAGGCACTATTAAAATCTCCTTTTGATGTATGGACAAGAAACTCTTTTTTCTTTGTAATCTGCTCTACTTCACAGTCTTCATAAATTATTACTCCAAACTGTGTGCAGGCATGATACAGCCCATTCACAACAGTCGCAGCCTGATTCGTATGCGGATAAACATAGCCATCTTTTTCCCGGTGCAAAATACCATACTTTTCAAACTCTGCAATCACGCATTTTGCTGACACCTCTGTCAAAAGATGAGAAATAAATTTCGAATTTCCATAATAACAATTCTCATTCATATGTAAATTGGTAAAATTGCATCTGCCATTTCCGGTTGCCGATAGTTTTTTACCAATTCGATGATTCTTTTCTAAAACTGTCACCTGCACGCCTTTCCTAGCAAGCATGACAGCACATAATAAACCAGAAGCTCCCCCTCCTACAACAATCACATCACACTGTGTCTTCATGACATCCTCCGTCTCTTCCTTTTATCTTCTCTATTATACCTTAACTGGAAAAGTTTTCAAGGACGGAATACAGCTCTTTTTCTGTCCGCACGGCGTATCCGCCCTGCAGTATCTTTTTATCCTGCTTGGATAAATTTTCTTCTTTCAGACCGGTTTTCTCAAACGGTTCTTTCTCGTCCTTTCGGTAGATAACCACTTCGCCATCCTTCAATCGTAAAATATATCCCTGCTCACTCGATTTGTTATATACCTTGCGAATAACAATTTTATCCTCCGAAAATGACTCCAGTGTAATTTTTACAAGACCTTCTTTTTCTTCCTCCCATGACTTATCTTTAATTTCTATAGTCAGCTGCTTTTCCAGTTCTTCCCTTGTAAGACCGGCATACTCCGGTGGCATGTCTCTTTCTTCTTTTACCAGTTCTTCGGATTCTTCTTCCCACTTTTCAATCACTAATTTTGTCTCGCTTGTAACCCGCTGCTCCTGCTTGGTGCTTGTCTGAGCTGCATTTTGATGCGCCAGTTTTTTCTGTTCCTGCTTTTTTGCATACTCAAAACTTCCGTAACACAATAACGACAATACAAAAAACGCTACAAAAAAACTGCATATCACAATATATTTTCGATTCATGTTGTCCACCATCCATTCTTTTCAATCAGTCGTTGCTCTTAGGGACAGTATCGTCAAAAATATCTGCTTTTATACAAAAAAGCACAAAACAACTGCGCGAACGCCTTTGCTTTGTGCTTTTAACATTTACTGTTTTATAAAACTAATTCATAACTCGTCCGATTTTAGCCGGATGACGATAATAAGCATTACTAATCTTAATACCATCCTGGGAGTTAGACGCATGTACAATCTGTCCATTGCCCATATAAATTGCAACATGTCCACCATAGCAGATCAGGTCGCCTGGCTGGGCGTCTGCGTAGGAAACTTCGGTTCCCCAGTTCTGCTGCTCGTAGGATGTTCTCGGAAGGCTGTAGCCGAACTGTGCATAGATACTCTGCGTGAAACCAGAACAGTCAGCACCGTTTGTAAGGCTTGTGCCGCCCCATACATACGGGTTTCCAACAAACTGCAGTGCATAATCTACGATAGAAGATCCTGAGCTTGAGGATGAAGAACTGGATGAGCTTGAGGAGCTGGATGATGAACTCTCATAATCATCCGGATCTACAGTGTTGTCGCTGTCGATCACGTTGCCGTACTCATCGTACTCTACATCATCACTGCTGTCAGAGGATGTATCCTCATCTTCGCTGTAATCACCGTCTGTATTTTCATCCTCAGAGTAATCCTCATCAGAATTTTCGTCGTCTGTATTTTCGTCCTCGGAGTAATCCTCATCCTCAGAATAATCCTCATCAGAGTTACTCTGGTCTTCCTGTGCAGCTTCTTCTTCGGCTGCCTGTCTTGCAGCTTCCTCAGCTGCTGCAGCAGCTTCTGCCTCTGCCTGACGTCTTGCTTCTTCCTCAGCGGCGATACGCTCTGCCTCAAGCTGCTCGATCTCTGCCTGCTGCTGAACGATCAGGTTGGAATACTCAGTTGCCATCTGCTGTGCGTATGCGATCTCATTGTCGCAGTCTGCAGAGTTGGCTTTCTTGGTATCGATCTGTGTCTGAAGGTTTACTGACTCAGATTCGTATTCCTGTTTCATTCCCTCGAGTTCTGCCTTCTCCTGTTTGTACTGGTCACCGAGCTGTGTTACCTGGTCGATGGTGTTGGCATATTTCTCAAGGCTCTGTCTGTCGTATTCATACATCTTCTGTGTGTATTCTGCTTTGGTAAGAAGATCAGAAAGGTTGTCAGCATCCATCATCATCTGGAACCATGCAGCGTTGCCGCCCTTCTCATAGATGTACTGGATACGTTCTTTCATTGCTTCGTACTGTTTAGTCTTGGCATTCTGTGCTTTCTCAAGAGCTGTCTGGGTATTCTGAATGTCAGTTTCTTTATTGCTGATATCTCCCTCAAGGGTCTGAATGGAAACCATGACATTCACAAGATTTGCATCCAAAGCATCAATTTCGCTCTGTAACTGCTGCTTTGCTGAATAAAGCTGGTCAATCTGTGCGTATGTAGCATCCAGCTGTGCGCTGGTAGCTGCCTGTTCCTCTCTCAGCTCGTCTTCTCTTGACGCGCTTACGCTGACAACCTGTGATGCTGTCATCATTAATGCTAACGTCATGCAAACAATTCGTTTCTTCATGTTTTCACCTCATAATCTAAATCAATCTATTTTGTAACATTTTTGAAATATCTTATTGAACTTCTTTTACATATTAACATATCGTTCTCAGGAACGCAAGAGTAAATAATTAAAAATTTTAAATTTTTGTAACAATTAGTAAAGAATACGAAAAAAAGAAGCAGTCTTCTGTAATGAAAACTGCTTCTCTTCGTTAACCATTTCCTGTTTTAGCTATATAAATCTGCAAGGATCTGTGCTGCTGTCTTGTTCTTGTATCCGTCCGGATCAGAAAGTGTACTGCTGTACCATCTTAAGTAGTTACCTCTTCGGATATAGTTACCACAGGATGTATGATAATTGTACTTCGTAAATCCTTTGTATTTTGACATATATGTCTTGGCAAGTGCGATTGCCTGGCTGTCATAATCTCCATCCGGTGTGCAGGTTCCTGCGATCTGGCAGCCTGCCTGCGGTGTGGAGTGGACGATCACGGCACTCTTGTCCGGGCACTGTCCGAGAACGATCCAGGTGTGACCGTCATCATAACCGATATCTCCCGGCTGCATCTTCCAGCCTGTCTGTGAAAGATAATTCTGGTTTACGATCTGTCCCCATTTCAGAGTATTCTGATAATAAGAACCAATATCGCCGGAAACAACGGTATAGCCGCTGCCCTCACCTGACTTCGTGTGCATTACCTGATAGGATGCCCAGCCGACAAATCCGGAACAGTCCAGACCCTTGGCTCTGTTTGCATCACTCAGATCTCTGTAGTTGTTATAATCATAACTGCTGCTCTGACTGTTGTACCAGGAGATCCATGTAGGGCTTACACCCTTTCTTTTGGAATCATTCCAGCCGCCGCCCCATACATAAAGAGCCTTTCCTACTGGCATCAATGCTCCTGCCAGATAGTTCTTGATCGTTTTGCTTCCTGTATTTCCATCTGGTGTAGGGTCATTCTGCTTCTCACCCTGGCATACACCAGTGTCAGAGAACACATAAGTAACACCGTCAATTGTCTGTGTACCTGTATACATAGCTCCTGTAGTAGGGTCAAAATAGTACTTGGTACCTTTATCTGTATTCTCTACCCAGCCGGTTGCCATAGCACCGGAGCCACTGTAGAAATAATATGTAACATTGTTAATGGTCTTAAATCCAACTGCCATAATTCCATTGGTCGAAGTGGAAGAAGTGCTTCAGGCTTCAGATTATGATACAGCAGAGCAGATATTGTCAGAGGGAATTACGGCAACGGGGGATGAGTCAGGAAGTTTAATTGGAAAAATAGCGGATATTTCCTTTGCTGTCCTTTACAAAACCAGTAGCTGCAACGCCTGATTTCGCGTAAAGGTAATAGGTCTTTCCGCCAAGTTTCAGCCACTTTGTCTTCATGTATCCGGTTGATGGTGCAAAGTAACGGCGCTGTCCCTTGGAATTGGAAAGCCATCCAGTTACCATAACACCTGCTTTGCTTGTGAAATAACGCTTTCTGCCCTTTTTATCTTTCACCCAGCCTTTCACCTGAACACCGGTAGATTTATTAAAATAATATTTCTTACCTTTCAGGGTAAGCCATCCTTTGACTTTCTTGCCGTTTTTATAGTAGTATGTTTTCCCTTTTACTGTACGGAATCCATTCTTCGTGGCAGCCTGTACATCTCTTGATGTACTATGGCATGTAAAACGGTATCGCCTCGGGCGTAAGAAGGATCGAGGCTCTCACGGGAGCCGCCGCCCTTAAGCATTACCAGCAGCAGGATACTCCAAAGTCTGAATTTTTTACATTTGTTTTGCATACTTACCTTCCTTTTTAATTAATCTGTTGCTGTCCACAGGTAATACTGCAGTCCAGCAAACACAACCCCTGTTATTATCATCTTCAAGTTTTTACAAAGTTGTTACAGCTTTATGTAGCTCATTATATTACAATTTCCATCTATCGTCAACCCGAAAGTAAAACTCTGTAAAGTTTTCACAATATTTTCGTATTATTTTTCTTTAAAAGCAATGATTTCAAAGGTATTTTCCATAAAAAAAGAACAGTCCCACACAATGTAAAAGAACTGTCCTTTTATAAATTCTGTAATATTTCTGTTATAAAGTGATTATAACAAATGTTTTCTTAATTCTTCTCCGCTCAGAGCGCTTAAGTAAGCAGGTGCTACATCAAATACCGTCTTGCAGCCTTTCTGTCCTTCCTGATTCATACGGTATGCAGCTCTTGCATAGGCAACGATAACAGAAGAGGTAAACTCCG
>ERZ780157.1467-NODE-1467-length-25492-cov-3.750324_pt1 | contig 25492 bp, 27 predicted proteins | sample MGYA00511169_ERZ780157 | MGnify/ENA primary metagenome ERZ780157 (study PRJEB29588, sample SAMEA1965149) | human gut metagenome | biome: human gut; feature: human-associated habitat; material: faeces | place: Denmark | collected 2008/2010 ... | reverse complement strand
ATTCGCTGTATGATGAAATTCATAATCAAGGAGGTATTCTAGGTGAATGCACAAGCGTAACAGAGACAATGGAGACAGTGACAGAACAAAATCAAGGTGAAACAATCTTAGAATTAAAAGAGTCATTTATGACAAAGTCCATATACAATAAAAATAGAATTTATATAATAGAAGAGGCAGAAAAATTAAATGATTCAGCAGCAAATACATTATTAAAATTCCTAGAAGAACCAGAGTATGGAATAATTGCTATATTGATTACCAGTAACAGAAATCAAGTTATAAATACAATAGTTTCGCGTTGTCAAATTTTAAGATGCATGTTCATAAGTGGACAAGCAGAAATGTTTGACGAAGAATTTAGCAAAAAAATATTTGATTTTACTTTTTTACTGGAAGAGAAAAAAGAAGAAGCAATTGCTTATCTTAATGACTATTACAATGATTATTTAGTTGATAGGAATGAGGTAGAAAAATTTTTAAAGGCTTTGCTTTATTTATATAGCGATGTACTTCATTATAACTTAAATCTTGAATTAGAATATTTTTATAAATATAAAGAAAACATAAAAAAAATATCTAGCTACAATAATCTTGAAGACTTGAAAAACAAAATAAATGCAATTAAAATATGTATTGAACGGGAGAATTTTAATGTTAACATTAAGCTGTTATTAGATAAACTAATAATACTTATGAGTGGAGTTGATTTAGATGTATGAAGTAATAGGAATAAGTTTTACTAATTCAAATAGAGTATATTATTTTTCACCAAATGATATTATAGTTGAAAAAAAAGATAAAGTAATTGTTGAAACTGAAAGAGGCATGCAAATCGGTACAGTTATTACAGGACTTATAAATCTTGATAAGGAAAAAGTGGTTTTACCAATTAAAACAGTTTTACGAAAAGCAACAGAAGAAGATTTAAAAAAGCAGGAAGAAAACGATAAACTAAGTCTAATAGCTTTAGACAATGCAAAAAAAATAGCAAAAAAATTAAATTTAGAAATGAATTTTACAAGTTGCAGTTTTACATTGGACAAAAATCAACTAATATTTAATTTTACTGCAGATGATAGAATTGATTTTAGAGAGTTAGCTAAAAAATTAGCGGGAATATATAAAACAAGAATTGAATTAAGACAAATTGGAGTAAGGGATAAGGCAAAAGAAATTGGTGGGTTAGGTCCATGTGGTCGTTTTTTGTGTTGTAATACATTTTTAAATGATTTTAATAGTGTTTCAATAAATATGGCTAAGAATCAGTATTTATCTTTAAGCCCATCAAAAATAAATGGTATATGCGGAAGGTTGTTATGTTGCCTTAAATATGAAGATGATACATATACAGAAATGAAAAAAAATTTCCCACCAATAGGAACTAAAATAAAAAATAAAAATATTGAAGGCAAAGTAATATCTCATAACTTACTAAAAAATACTTTTACTATAGAAAAAGCGGATAAAACTCAAGAAGAAGTAGAAAATAATTATGAAAACAACAAATGATTTATTAAATTATAAAAATTTAAAAATAGTTCAAGATGATGATTTTTTTAGATTTTCTTTAGACTCTGTATTATTACCGAATTTTGCTACAATTACTAAAAAAACAAAAAAAATATTAGATTTAGGTACTGGAAATGCTCCTATTCCTATGATATTATCTACAAGAGTAAATGATGACATAGAATTGTATGGTATTGAACTTCAAGAGAAAATTTTTAGCCTTGCCATAGAATCCTTACAAATTAACAATTTAAGTAAAAGAATTAAACTGATAAATGATGATATGAAAAATTTGCATAATTATTTTGCTATAAATTCATTTGATTTAATATTGTCTAATCCACCATATTTTAAACTTTTTGAAAACTCAACAACAAATGATATAATTGAAAAAACCATAGCAAGACACGAAAAAGCTATTACGTTAAATCAAATTGTTGAAATTGCTAAGTTATACTTAAAAAATGGTGGAACTTTTGCAATGGTTCATCGAACAGACAGAATGATAGAGATACTAGAAATACTTAAAAAAAATAAACTTGAACCAAAGAAATTACAATTGATATATCCAAAAGAAAATTCAGAATCCAATTTAATGCTTATTGAAGCGAGAAAAAATGGCAATCCTGGTTTAAAAGTTTTAGCACCAATTATAACGCATTACAATAATGGAGAGTATACAGATCAAATAAAAAAATACTTTGAATAATAAATAATAAGAATTAATATAACAGGAGAATTGAAATGAAACTTATTGTAGGATTAGGTAATCCAGGGAAAGAATATGAAAAAACTAGACATAATATAGGATTTATTTTTATTGATGCATTGGCCAAAAAGTTAAATATTTCTATAGATAAAGAAAAATTTAATGGTTTATATACAACAACAATAATAAATGGAGAAAAAGTTGTTTTATTAAAGCCCCTTTCATATATGAACCTATCAGGAGAAGTTGTTATAAGATTCAAGGAATTTTATAACATAGATATAAAAGATATACTAGTAATTAGCGATGATTTAGACATGGAATTTGGTAAAATAAGATTAAGACAAAATGGTTCTAGTGGCGGCCATAATGGTTTAAAAAACATAGAGTTACATCTACATAGTTCAGAGTATAAAAGATTAAAAATAGGAATATCAAATAACAAAATGATTGATACCAAAGACTATGTTCTTGGTAAATTTTCTGAACAAGAAATAGAGATTATAGAAAATTTAAAATCAAAAGTAACAAGTTTATTACTTGATTTTATAAACGAAGTAGAATTTACAGACCTTATGTCTAAATATAATGGGAAATAATGGTGATACAATGAATCTACTAACAGATTTAACAAAAATTCATTTAGAAGAAAAAAATGGATTCATCGGTTTAAATGATGAGTTTTTTTCGCTTTGTATAAAAAAAATATTTGATGAGAACAATCAAGATATACTCATAGTAACTCCAACACTTTTTGAGGCAAATATTATAAGTAATTATTTATCAGTTTATTTAGAGAACAATTATCTTTTTCCAATGGATGATTTTTTAACAAGTGAATCAATAGCAATTAGTCCAGACCTAAAAATAACTAGATTAGAAACTTTAAATAAAACATTAAATAAGAATAAAAAGATAGTTGTCACTCACTTAAATGGCTATTTGCGCTATTTGCCAGAAAAAGAATTATATGAGAAAGCAATAGTTAGAATTAAGAAAGGTGACGAATATTTACGTGAAAAGTTAATTAAAGATTTAAATCGTTTGGGATATTCACGAGAAACTTTAGTTACAAAAACGGGTGAAATAGGTGTAAGAGGATACATTGTTGATATATTTCCGATTGAATATAATCATCCAATACGTATAGAATTCTTTGATGATGAAATAGAATCTATAAGAATATTTGATGAAGATACACAAAAAACCATTGAAGAAATTCAAAACTGTACTATTATGCCAAATACAGAATTCCTATTACCAGTAGAAAATGAAGAGATAAATAATCAGAAATATTTGAAAATATTATCAGATGGTAAAGTTAATTCAATATATGATTATTTAAACAATCCAATAACAGTATTTAAAAACTACCAGCAAATAGAGTCATCATATAAATTATTGCTAGAGCAAATGTTTGAGTACAAAAATGATAAAGATGTAGATTTCAATTCTGACTATATGTTTAATTTATATGACATTAAATATGAGAAAGTGGTTTATTATAACACTATTGATAACATAATAGATGGAATACCTAAAAAAAATATTACAGATTTTAATGTAAAAGACATCGGAAAATTTAATGAAAATATTGAGTCTATCAACAAATATATAGATGAGCAAATATATTTAAATAACACAATAATCATTGCATTGAAAGATTATCAAATAAGAAGTTTTGTAAAGTTTCTAGAACACAGTTATGTACTAACAACATATGCTAGCATATTAGAAAATAACGTAAATATAATTGACTTACCTCTTGAAAAGGGTTTTATATACAAAAATTATATATTATTAACAGAAAATGAATTGTTCTCAAAACATACAAACAAGGTAAAATATAAAACAAACTTTAAGTATTCAACAAAAATAAAGAATATTAACAATTTAGAAATAGGCGATTATATAGTTCACAGTCTTCATGGAATTGGAATTTATAATGGAATTAAAACACTAAAACAGAATGACTTATTAAAAGATTATATTGAAATACTATACCAAGGAAAAGATAAACTATATATTCCAGTGGAAAAAATAGATTTAATAAGTAAATATACAGGTAAAGAAGGAACAGTTCCTAAAATTAACAAACTTGGTGGAACTGAATGGACAAAGACAAAACTACGTGTAAGGCAAAAAGTAAAAGATATTGCTGATAAACTTATAAAATTATATGCCAAAAGAGAAATGCAAAAAGGTTTTCAATTTAGCAAAGATGATGAGCTTCAACTATTATTTGAAAATGAATTTCAATATACCCCAACTAAAGATCAACTGTATGTTACAAAGCAAATTAAAGATGATATGGAATCATCAACTCCAATGGATAGACTCTTATGTGGTGATGTAGGTTATGGTAAGACAGAAGTTGCTTTTAGAGCTATTTTTAAAGCTGTAAATGATGGAAAGCAAGTATTATATTTGTGCCCAACTACAATTTTATCAAGCCAACAGTATGAAAATGCTATACAAAGATTTAAAAATTTCCCAGTAAATATAGCACTTTTAAATAGATTTACAACTCCAAAAGAGACTAAAAACATTATAGAAGGTCTTAAAGATAAAAGCATAGATGTAGTTTTTGGTACTCATAGACTCTTAAGTAGTGATATTCAACCTAAAGATTTGGGACTCTTAATAATAGATGAAGAACAACGTTTTGGAGTAGTTCATAAAGAAAAAATTAAAGAATACAAAGAAAATGTTGATGTTTTAACGCTTACAGCAACTCCTATACCAAGAACTTTACAAATGTCTATGACTGGATTGAGGAGTCTTTCTATTATTGAAACTCCACCGGTTGATAGATATCCTGTGCAAACTTATGTTTTGGAGGAAAATAATCATATTATTAAAGATGCTATATACAAAGAATTATCAAGAAATGGTCAGATTTTTATTTTGTACAATAGAGTTGAAACAATAGAAAACAAAAAGGCAGAACTTGAGAAGCTCGTGCCAGAGGCAAGGATAATAGATGCTCATGGCCAAATGAATAAATCAGAACTCGAAAACAGAATGATAGATTTTATAGATCATAAGTATGATATTATGTTGTGTACAACAATAATAGAAACGGGTATAGATATTCCAAATGTAAATACTCTTATAATATATAATGCTGATAGATTTGGCTTGAGTCAGCTATATCAAATTAGAGGGCGCGTTGGTAGAAGCAACAAGATTGCATATGCATACTTAATGTATGAACCACATAAAATGTTAAATGATACAGCTATTAAACGTCTTAATGTTATTAAAGAATTTACAGAGCTAGGTAGTGGATTTAAGATTGCAACTAGAGACTTGTCTATTAGAGGCGCAGGAGATATATTAGGCAGTGAACAAGCAGGATTTATTGATAACGTTGGAATAGAATTATATTTGAATATTTTAAATGAAGAAGTTGCCAAGTTAAAAGGTGAAAAAATAGAAGATAATTCTGAAGAACAAGATGAGAAACCACTACTTAATGTTGAAACACATATATCTGACGATTATGTAGATGATAATGATTTGAAAATTGAAATACATAAAAAGATAAATGAAATTGATTCAAAAGAAAAATTGTTACAAGTAAAATCAGAATTAGAAGATCGTTTTGGTAAAGTAAGTGAATCTGTTGAAATTTATATGTACGAAGAATGGTTTGAAAAACTAGCTAAAAAGCTTGAAATAGAAAAGGTAAATCAAACTAAAAACTACATAGAACTAATATTCAGCGAAAATATGACAAATAAAATAGATGGAGAAAAATTGTTTGTAGATGCATTCAAAATTTCAAGAATGTTTAGATTCGGTTTACGTGACAAGAGATTATCAATTATTTTAGATACAATAAAATTAGAAAAAAATTACATTTATTTAATAACAGAGCTACTTACAAAAATAGAATTTAAAAAATAGATTTCTTGACTAGAACTTTTATATTTGTTAATATCATATTATGTAATGATAGAAAAAGGTGTTTATAATGGAAATGGATATAAATAAGATGTTTCAAGATAAAAACAAGGAAATATTTAGAAACAGTTTGACTCTTGAAATGGAAAGAAACCTTGAAGCATTAAAACATACCACGGATAATTTAGTGGCTCTTGAAATAAATAAGCTTATGATGTTTTTCTCAAAATATTTTGAGGAAGTAAATATTGAATATAAGAAAGAGGAGCTTCTTGGAATACTATACAAAGAAAAAATTAAATTAAATAATATTGTAAATGCCAAAATTGAAGATAAAAAGATTAGAATAAAAGAAAACTTTTTGAGCAAGGAAATTAATGATAATGAAATAAAAGAAGAATACTTAGATTCTTATGCTGAAGAACTTCAAAAAGAAACAGAAAGACTAAATAGTGAATTGGATTTAGCATTGAAAAAAGAAATATGTACAAATTTTTCAAGTGAAATATTAAAAAAGTATAAAATGACGGATATCAACCAAATTGAAAGAATTAACAGCAGAATAAACATCTTGTTTAGAGATACAATAATTAGAAGAATTAAGGAAGAATCAGAGTTCAGAGATGAATCTTTAAAAAATATGTCTTCTGAATCATATAATAAATATGTGGATCTAAATAGTAAAACTCTCCAATAACTCACTAATTTACTAGTGAGTTTTTATTTTGGTAAAAATTACCAAAGGAAAACACCACATAAAAAGCTTATAATTTACTTATAAGTTAATTTATGTATAAAAACGAAATATTAGTAAAAGATAATTGTATAGTGGATTGGAGGACAAAATGGAAACAACTGGAGTAGTAAGAAGAATTGATGAACTTGGTAGAATAGTAATACCTAAGGAGATAAGAAGAACTCTAGGAATTAAAGATGGTTCCTCACTTGAAATATATGTTGATAAAGATGTTGTAGCATTAAAAAAACATTCAACCATGAGTAATTTAGTTGAATTAGCTAGTATTTATACGGAATCTGTATATGCTACTCTTAAAAGAGAACTATTTATAACTGACTGCGACAATATAATATCTTGCCCCAATACAAGAAAAAAAGAATTTTTAAATAAGCAAATAAGTAAATATTTAGATGAGTGCATTAAGGAAAGAAAAGAAGTTATTGAAGAAGATATAAAAAAACTATCAATAACAGAAGAAAAAAGTCTTTTATGTAGTTATATGATTTGCCCAATAAGTGCTAATGGCGATATAATTGGTCTTGTAATTTTAACAAGTGAAACAAAAATTAAAGATTCAGAACGAAACATTGCTATAATAGCTTCGCAATTTTTAGGAAAAAATATTGAAGAATAGAAACTCATATGTTATAATTGCTCTATATTTAAATGTGATGAAGGAAAAGAGAGAAAACATCCTCTATCAAAGAGAGTCTTATTAGGTGAGAGAAGATATAGAGAGTTTTTGAAGATGGTTTCTAGAACTAATTAGTATTTTACTAATTCGCTTGTAGCGTTATCAAAGAGAGTGCATAAATTATTTTATGAATTAAGGTGGTACCACGGTTAAGTTCGTCCTTTGTTGGATGAACTTTTTTTATATTAAGAGGTGTAAATATGGGAAGACATTTTGAAAAAATAAGCTTTGAACAGTTTAAAAAGGATGTAAGTGATGACAAAAAATTATATGAAGAATATATGTTGCCAAGACGTGCAACAAAACATAGTGCTGGTTATGACTTTTTTTCACTATTTGATTTTACTTTAAAAAAAGGAGAGAAAATAACACTTCCAACTGGAGTTAAAGTAGTAATGGAAGATGATGAGATGCTTATGATTGTTGTTAGAAGCAGCATGGGGTTTAAATACAACGTTCGAATGTGCAATCAAGTAGGAATCTTAGAAAATGATTATTATAATAATCCCAAAAATGAAGGACACACATTTATTAAAATACAAAATGAAGGCGATAAAGACTTTATTGTAAAAAAAGGAGAGGCAATAGGGCAGGGAATATTCGTACGATTCCTAACCGTTGATAACGAGGAAGAAATATTAAATGAAAGGGTTGGTGGAATAGGTTCCACTAATAAAAATAGAGGTGAATAAAATGGAAAAATATTATATAAGTACTGCTATAGCATATACATCAAGTAAACCACATATTGGAAACACATATGAAATAGTTTTAGCAGATGCAATAGCAAGACATAAGAGAAATAAAGGTTATGATGTATATTTTCAAACTGGGACAGATGAACATGGTGAGAAAATAGAACAAAAAGCAAAAGCAAATAATTTAGACCCACAAGAATATGTAGATAGAATATCTTCACAAGTAAAAAGCATTTGGGATGTTATGAACACCAGTTATGATCGTTTTGTAAGAACAACAGATCCAAATCATGAAAAGGTTGTCCAAAAAATATTTAAAAAATTATACGATCAAGGAGACATCTATAAAGGAAAATATGAAGGACTATACTGTACACCATGTGAATCATTTTTCACAGAAAGTCAACTAGTAGATGGAAAGTGTCCAGACTGTGGTGGGGAAGTGCACAGTGCCAGTGAAGAAGCGTATTTCTTTAAACTATCTAAATATCAAGATAGGCTAATAAAATACATTGAAGAGCACCCTGAATTTATCCAACCAGAGTCAAGAAAAAATGAAATGATAAATAATTTCTTAAAACCAGGTCTTCAAGATTTATGTGTTTCAAGATCATCATTCACTTGGGGAATTCCAGTTGATTTTGATCCTAAACACGTTATTTATGTTTGGATAGATGCACTTACAAACTATATAACAAACATTGGATATGATCCAGATGGTTCAACTGAAGAGTTTGCTAAGTACTGGCCAGCAGATTTGCACCTAATAGGAAAAGACATAATAAGATTTCATACAATTTACTGGCCAATTATTTTAATGGCATTAGATTTACCATTGCCAAAGCAAGTTTTTGGCCATCCTTGGCTTTTATTTGGAAATGATAAAATGAGTAAATCAAAGGGAAATGTAATGTATGCGGATGATTTAGTAAATTACTTTTCAACTGATGCTATAAGATACTATGTATTGCATGAAATACCTTTTGCAAATGATGGTTCTATTACATACGATTTAATTATTGAAAGAATTAACAGTGATCTAGCAAATGTTTTAGGAAATTTAGTAAATAGAACAATTTCAATGGCAAATAAGTATTTTGATGGAAAAGTATCTAATAAAAATGTAACTACAGAATTTGATAGTGACTTAATAACTCAAATTAAAGAATTAGATGGTAAAGTAGACAATGATATGGATCATCTAGAAATTGGAAAAGCATTAGATAAGATTTTTGACTTGTTAAGGAGAAGCAACAAATATATAGATGAAACAACTCCATGGGCATTAGCAAAAGATGAAAACGAAAAAAATAAATTAGAAACAGTTATATATAATTTATTAGAGTCAATAAGAGTATCAGCAGTTGAATTAGAGCCATTTATGCCTGAAACAAGTGAAAATATTTTAAAACAATTAAATACTTCTAACAAGGCAACTACTTATCAAGGAGATAATTCATATGCAACTACAACACCAGTTCCATTATTTCAAAGAATTGATAAAGTAAAAAAACTAGAAGAAATAGAAAATAGTCTTAAATAGGAGAAAATAAGATGTATATAGATACACATTGCCATCTTAGTAAAGAAGATTATTCTTCCTTAGATGAAGTTGTACATGATGCATATAACGCTAATGTAAAAAAACTCATTATAAGTGGTTGCGATAAAAAAAGTATTGAAGAATCAATTATTACTGCAGAAAAATACGAAAATGTTTATTTAGCTTTAGGATATCATCCTAGTGAAGCAAATGTTATTACAAAACAAGATATTGAAAGACTAGAAGATATAGTTAAAAGTAATAAAAAAGTAATTGCAATAGGTGAAATAGGACTGGATTATCATTGGGAAAAGGATAATAAAGAAACACAACAATCTCTTTTCAGATCAATGATTGAGTTGGCTAAAAAATATAGTTTACCAGTGGTAATTCATTCAAGAGATGCTTTTCAAGATACCTATGATATTTTAAAAAAATCAAAGGTAAAAGGTGTAATACACTGTTTTAGTGGCAATATAGAGAATGCTAAAATGTATATTAGTTTAGGATTTAAACTAGGCATTGGTGGTGTTTTAACATTTAAAAACTCGAAGTTAAAAGATGTTTTAAAAGAGTTAGAATTATCAAATATTGTTACGGAAACAGATTCACCATACTTAACGCCAGAACCATATAGGGGTAAGATAAATGAACCTAAGTATGTTAAGGAAATAATTTCAAAAATTAGCGAAATAAAAGAAATGGATATTGAAAGTGTAGAAAAAATTATTGAGCAGAATGTAAAAGATACGTTTGGAATATGAAAATTGACTAACAAATATAATTATGCTATTATGTAATCATAGGAGTGATGACAATTGAAGAAAACCATACGTATAATGAAAAAAGAATTGTTTGTGCTATTCTATGTTGTCGCCATTTTTGCTATTTTGTTACAAGTTGGAGAAGTAACTAAAATTACGACTTATAATGTTTCAGGTATAAGTTCTTTAAAATCTTCTCATTTATTAACGGAGTTAAATACTAAAGCCGAAGAAGTAAGTAAAGAAATTCATATGTATAGGTTAACATCTTATTATCCTGGGGATGAATGCAATAGTGGCTTTTGTACTGGTACAGGGTTATGCACTAAAGATTTCACGGTAAATGATAAGGGTTGGTACACATATAAAGGAAAAGTTGTACTTGCTGCTGCAACTACTTATTTACAAAAGAAGTTTGGTGTTAAAGAAAACAAACAATATTTTAAGTATTATGATGAAGTAACAATTACTGTAGATGGGGAAGAATATGAAGGGTTAATACTAGATACCTGTGGTGCTTGTTATAAAAGCGAAAGAGTTGATTTATTTGTTGAAAATAAATCTAGTGCCATAGATAGAGGTTACAAAGGTATAAATATGATAAGTCTTGAGGTAACAAAGAAAAATTAAATTTTTACCAATTGTTTAGGAGAATCTTATGATAGAACATAATTTTAAAAAAAAATTTGGGCAAAATTTTATAAACGATAATAACATAATAAATAAGATAATCGATGCATCAAATGTAGAAAAAGATTCTTTGATTATTGAAATAGGTCCAGGAGCAGGAGCATTGACTAAAAAATTAGTTGAAAAAGGAAAGATTTTAGCATATGAAATAGATACTGACCTTGAAGGATATTTATTAGAAACATTTAAAGATTATGATAATATTGACTTTATTTTTGAAGATTTTTTGGATAGAGATATAAAAGAAGACATTAAAAAGTATTCATATAATAAATTGTATGTAATAGCAAATCTACCATATTATATTACGACTCCAATTATAAATAAAATTATCAGTTCAGATATAAATGTATATAAGATAGTCATAATGGTACAAAAAGAAGTTGGGGATAGGTTTTGTGCAAAAGTAGGAACAAAAGATTATTCATCAATAACTGTATTTTTAAACTATTATTTCGATATAAAAAAGGAGTTTATTGTATCAAGAAATGCCTTTTATCCTAGACCAAATGTTGATAGTATAGTTATATCTTTAACAAGAAAAAGTAATAATTATGAAGTTAAGGATGAAAATAAGTTATTTGAACTAATTAGAGAAAGTTTTAAATATAAAAGAAAAAATTTAAAAAACAATTTAAAAAAATATGATTTTGCAAAAATAGAACATGTTTTAAACACATTTGGAATGGATCAAAATGCGAGAGCCGAACAGTTAACACTTGAACAATTTATAGAAATTAGCAATGTAATATAAGTAAAAATAAAGGAATAATTCACGTCAAAAATGAATTATTTTTTTTTATAAGCATAAAATTACTTAGGTGATAGAATGAATTATAAAGTTGGTGATTTGGTTACTAGAATATCACATAATAATGATATACTTTTTAAAATTATTAGTATAGAAGATGAAATAGCATATTTAAAGGGCGTTGATGTAAGACTAATTGCAGATAGTGATTTGGATGATTTAGAGAAAGCAACGGAAATAAAGGAAGATGATACGGAAATTACTAGTAGCATTAACAAAGAGATATCTTTAGATAGAAATGAGTATTTTTATCTTCCTGGAAAAATTCTTCATATTGATTCAGATACAGATTACTTGAAAAGGTGTATGAAGCTTTATAAAAAACTAAAAATAATGGCATATGGAGTAGTGATTGATGAAAGCGATGTAAGTAGTAATATAAATGAATATTTAACGGAAATAAGACCAAATATAGTTGTAATAACTGGACATGATGCATATTTTAACAGGGGTAAAAAAGCATATAAAAATAGTGACAATTTTATTAAAGCAGTATTAGAAGCTAGAAAATATGAGAATAGTCAAGAAAGACTGATCATTATTGCGGGTGCATGCCAGTCAAATTATGAAGAACTAATAAAAGCTGGTGCTAACTTTGCTAGTAGTCCAAAAAGAATAAATATTCATGCATTAGATCCAGCTATAGTTGCATCGCTAATTTCACTATCAAGTAAAAATAAAGAAATTGATCTAATAAAGATAATTAACAGTACAAAATATAAAGAGGAAGGGATGGGTGGTATTATTACTAATGGAACTATGTATGTGGGGTATCCAAGATGAATATAATGAAAATTAGAAAAGATTTAGAAAGTAACAAAGGAAAACTGATTCATTTTAAATATAATGGTGCAAGAAACCAAATTGAAGAGTTTGATGGTATAATTGAGGACACTTATAATGCTATTTTTACCATAAGATTAGATAATAAAATAAAAACTTTTACATATAGCGATATATTAACGGAGATTCTAGAACTCTTTATTCAATAATAGTTGCAAAAAGAGTAAAATTATTATAAAATATTTACATAAAGTTGTATACTTTAGAGGGAGGATATTAAAGTGGAAATTACATCTGTAAAAGTAAAAAAAGAAGAACGTGAAGGTTCACGCATGAAAGGAAGAGCATCTGTTTTAATAGACGATGGACTTGCAATTCACAACATTAGAATCATTGAAGGGAAAAATGGACTATTTATAGCAATGCCAAGCACTTCAAGAGAAGTTGAAAACGAAGATGGAGAAATGGTAACAGTTCACCGCGATACTGTTCATCCAATAAATCCAGAAGTTCGTGCAATGTTTGAAGAAGCAATCTTAAAAGCATATAACGAAGCAGAATAATGAAAACAAGTAGGCCAAAAGCCTACTTTTATAATGCTTTGAGAATTTTTTAGTTATCTATAACATATGATATTTCAGGAGGATAACTATGGAAAAAATTGAAGCAGATGTTGTAAGTTACAACCATGGAATAACATTAGTAGAAAGAAAAAGCCTTATGATTACAGGAGTTAAAAAAATAGAAAATTTTGATGATGAAGAGTTTTTAATGGAAACTACCATGGGCTTTTTAGTAATTAAAGGAGAAGGCCTAGAACTAATTAAATTAGATACTATGCAAGGCAATGTTTCTATAAAAGGAATGATAAAGGGGATAAATTATATTGAAGATGTAAAAACAAAAGACAAAGAACAAGGAATTTTTAATAGATTATTTAAATAATGGATTTAGAAATACAGATTCAGTCCTTAATATCAACATGCGTATATGGAATGTTTTTATCATTTACTTATAATTTACTTTATCGTTTTCTTTATACAAAAAATAAAGTTATGTTAATAGTAAATAACTTTATATACATAATACTTAATGTACTTTTGTATTTTACAATGCTGATGATTATAAATGATGGAGTAGTGCATATATATTTTTTATTGATGACTTTTTTAGGTTTTTTTATTGGTAATTTAAAGTGTAAAAATATAAGAAGTAAAGTGAAGATTAAGGAAGAGGCTGAAGACTTGAATAACTAATCTTCTCTTTTATTTTGCTTTTAACTAGTGTATAATATGTATAGTGATGTAAGGGAGGCATTAGATGACTATTCTAGATGAGAAAGAAAAAATCAAAAAACTTATTGAAAGTTCTGAACATATCTACATTATGGCACATAAGTATCTAGATTTGGATGCCATAGGTAGTGCCATAGGTATGTATGAGTTTATTAAGGAATATGATAAAAAAACTACTATAATTATAGATGATAGAAGTAAAGAAGCTGGAGTAAAAAAAATTATAGATAAGATGGGAGATTTGTATCGTATTAGAAGAGCTAGTAAGATAAAGTCAAAAATTACTGACAATGACTTGCTAATAGTTGTTGATACTAATAAAGATAATCTTTTACAAAATGAATCAATTTTACCAATGTTTAAAAACGTAATGGTCATAGATCATCATGATTTAACAGAAAAGTCAATAAACAAAGGCTTAGTAATTATTGATGAAGATTCATCAAGTACTTGTGAAATGGTTGCTGATTTACTGGATGCAGAAAAAATAAGCTTTGATGAAGATGTTGCAACAATACTTTTGGCAGGAATCGTGCTTGATACAAATAATTATGTCTTGAAAACTACAGCAAATACGTATAGAATATCATATATTCTTGCAACAAAAGGAGCAGATCCTACATATGTTCAATATCTTTTAAAACAAGATATAAAATCATACATAGCAAGACAAAAGGTTATTACAAACGTAAGAATAGTCAAAAATATAGCCATAACAGCAGCAAAGTCTAATGTTAAGTATAAAAGAGAAGAACTTGCAAAAATTGCAGATACATTGCTTCAATTTCATAATATAGAAGCTTCGTTTGTAATTGGAAAATTAGATGACAACACAGTGGGAATAAGTGCAAGATCTCAAGGAAAGATAAATGTTGGAAAAATCTTAGAGAACTTTAATGGTGGTGGAGATAACCATGAAGCAGGAGCTAGATTTGAAGCCAAAAGATTGAAAGATGTAGAAGATAAGTTGAAAAATATACTTAAAAATATATAGGGAGGTATTTATGAAGGTAATATTTTTAAAAGATTTGAAAGGTCAAGGAAAAAAAGGCGAAATTAAAGAGGTAAAAGATGGTTATGCTCAAAATTTTTTAATTAAGAATCATTACGCTGAAAAATTAACCGAAGAAACATTTCAAAACTACCTAACTGAAAAAAAGGAGGAAAAAATTCTAGATGATCAAAAAAGAAAAGAAGCTTTAGAGACTAAATCAGTGCTAGAGAAAATAGAGTTAGTATTTAAAGTAAAAACTGGTCAAATGGACAAGGTGTTTGGAAGTGTATCTTCAAAACAAATAAAAGATGATCTAGAAAAGCTAGGAATCATCGTCGATAAAAAACAAATTGATATAAAAGAAGGGATTTCAACACTTGGTTATCACAATGTTAATATAGAATTATATAAAGATATAGTAGGAGTGATAAAAGTAAAACTTGAAAAATAAGGAGGTGTAACTGTGGCAATTAAGGAAATACCTAGTGATTTAACGGCAGAAAAATCAGTACTGGGCTCAATGTTCTTATCTTCATATGCATTGCAAAAAGCCTGTGACGCTTTAACTACAGAGTCTTTCTACTATGATTCAAATGCTAAAATATTTAATACTGTTAGTAACATGTTTGCAAAAAGGATTCCTATAGATGCTACAACTGTTACATCAGAATTAAAAAATCAAGGGATTTTAAAAGAAGTTGGTGGAGTAGAATATTTAACAGAAATATTTGATTTAGTGCCAACAGCATCAAATGTAGATCAATATATAAAGATTGTAGAAGAAGCTGCCATGCGTAGACGACTTATTTCAGTATCAAAAGAAATAACTGATTCTGCATATGATAAGTCAAATGATACTAATACAACACTTGATGATGCTGAAAGAAAAATATTGAGTGTTGTAAAGAACAGAAGGTCTACGGAGTTTAGAGGCATAAAAGAGGTTTTACAGAGCACAAAAGAGAACTTAGAAAAGCTTTCAATGCAAAAAGGTGAAGTAACAGGTTTACCAACTGGTTGGGAACGTCTAGATAAAATTACAGCAGGTCTTCATGAGGGAGCTCTTATAATTATAGCAGCACGTCCAGCTATGGGAAAAAGTGCTTGGGCATTAAATCTTGCAACAAATGCAGCTATAAATAGTGGTAAAACTGTAGCAATATTTAACCTAGAAATGAGTGCGGAAAGTTTAGCATCCAGAATGATAGCGTCAGTTGGTCATGTAGAAGGATATAAACTTGCAACTGGAAACTTAGAAAATGATTGGGACAACGTTAATGAAGCACTTAGTAAACTAGAAAATACAAATCTATATATGGATGATACAGCAGGTATCACAATAGGAGAAATAAGAAGTAAATGTCGCCGTCTAGCAAATAGTGAAAAAGGGTTAGACCTTGTAATAATCGATTACTTACAGCTTATAACCTCTTCTGTTAACTATGGAACAAATAGGCAGCAAGAAGTATCAGATATTTCAAGATCACTAAAGCTTATGGCACTTGAATTGAAGGTTCCAGTAGTGGCACTTGCTCAGTTATCACGTTCTGCAGAGCAAAGAAAAGAAAATCCTAGACCAATCTTAAGTGACTTAAGAGAATCTGGATCAATAGAACAGGATGCTGATATAGTAGCATTCCTTTATAGAGAAGATTATTACAAAAAAGACTTAGAAAAAAAAGATCAAGTCAGTGATTGTGAATTTATAATAGCAAAACATCGTAATGGTGCCACAGGAACAGTGCCATTAAGATTTAAAAAAGATATATCAAAATTTTTCTCTGTATTTGATGAAAAAAGTGGTGATGGTAGTGAATAAAAAGGGAATATTAGTAACGTTATTTTGTCTTGTATTGAGTTCTTTTGTATTCTTTGTAGGACATAAACAAAATGTAGAACCAAAAGAGTTGTACAAGGTATATTTAAAAGGTGAAGCAATTGGATATATTGAAAATAAAGAACTTTTAGAGTCATATATAGATAAAGCTCAAACATCTATTAAAGAAAAATATAAAGTTGATAAAGTATATCCACCTAATGAACTTGATATTATCAAAGAGGTTACTTATAATCAAGAAGCTTCAAAAGAGTCAGAAATATATGAAAAAATTAAAGATCTTTCACCTTTTACCATAAATGGATACATTATAACAATAAAAGGTATTGATGTCATAACCGAAGACAAAGGTGAAGTTAAAACAGACGATGTAGAGCTTTATGTCCTTGATAAAGAGTTGTTTCAAAAAGGAATAGAGAATACTGTTGCAGTTTTTATAAGTACTGAAGATTATAATAATTTTATAAATGATACACAAGCAGAAATAAAAGATGTCGGTTCAATCATAGAAGACTTATATATTAAAAATAAAATCACCATAAAAGAAGGCAAAATATCAACGGAAGAGAAGATTTTTACAGATATTGAAGAATTAGATAAATATCTATTGTTTGGTACAACTAAAGAACAAGAAAAATATGTGGTAAAAGATGGTGACACAATATCTGACATAGCATACAATAATAAGCTTTCAGTCGAAGAATTTTTAATAGCAAACCCTGAGTTTACAAATGAAAACAACTTGCTTTATGAGGGACAAATTGTTAATTTAGGACTTATCAATCCATTATTTAGCTTAATTGAAGAAGATCATGTTGTAGAGCTTCAAATACAAAAATATGATACAAAAATAGAATATGATGAAAATCTTCTTGCAGGTTATGAAAGAGTAAAACAAGAGGGTGTTGATGGCACAATTAAAGTTACTAAAAAAGTTCAGAAATCAAATGGTGAAATAGAGTCAGCCGTAATTACTAACACCGAAACTGTTAAACCAAGCATTAGTAAAATAATTATAAAGGGTAGTAAAGTAATTCCTACAGTAGGTAATTTAAATGTTTGGGCTTGGCCTACTAACAAACCATATATTATAACAAGTTCATATGGATGGCGTTGGGGAAAACTTCACGAAGGATTAGATATATCTGGTACAGGTTATGGTTCTCCAATATATGCCGCAAATAATGGTGTAGTAGATAAAGCAGGATACACAAATATAAATGGTAATTATATTTATATAAATCATAACAATGGTTATTACACAGTTTATGCTCACTTAGCATCCATCAATGTTAAGGTAGGGCAAGCAGTTTCTATGGGACAAAAAATAGGTACGATGGGACAAAGTGGTTATGCTTTCGGAACACACTTGCATTTTTCAGTATTTAGAGGATATCCTTTCGTTGGAGGATATACAATAAATCCACTTAGTTTGTATTAAAATGAAAGTACAAGTATTAGCAAGTGGTTCCAAAGGAAATTGTACATACATAGAAACTGAAAATACTAAGCTTCTAATCGATGCTGGAATAAATTATCCAAGACTAAAAAATGAGCTTGAAAAAATAGATGTTAATCCAAATACAATAGATGCCATGGTAATAAGTCATACACATAAAGATCACGTTAGTGGTCTTTCTTCAATAACCAAGAAAACAAATTTAACAGTATTTATAAAAAGAGAGCTTCTTGAAGAAGTAAGAAAAGTAATACCAATCGATAAAATTGAAATAATTGATGATTCTGTTGATATTAAAGATTTGCATATTGACCTAATAAATGCATCACATGATGTTCCTGCTTTTGGATTCATTCTTGATGATGGGAAAAATAGCGCTGTTTATTTAACAGATACAGGATATATAAATAGAAAATATTTTTCACTTACTAAAAACAAGACGATTTATATAATAGAGTCAAATCATGATGAAAAAATGCTTATGGAGGGAAAGTATCCTTATATATTAAAGCAACGTGTAATAAGCGATAAGGGTCACTTGTCAAATAGTTACACAGCACGATATTTAAATAAAACAATAGGGAATAATACTAAATATATAATTCTAGCTCACATTAGTGAAAACAATAATACTCCAGAGCTAGCATATTCTACTGTAAGTACTTTATTAAAAGAAAATAATTTTGATGAAAAAAATATTATTGTAGCTAAGCAATATGAAGAAACAGAAATGGTGGAAGTGTAATGATTAAAATAATTTGTTTGGGTAAAGTTAAAGAAAAGTATCTTCAAGATGGAATAGATGAATATATCAAAAGAATTTCAAAATATACACAAGTGAAAATTATTGAACTAGAAGATGAAGGAATTAAGGATGATAAAGTAGCACTAAAAAAAGAAAAAGAGAAAATTCTTAAATATTTAAATACTAAAGATTATATAATAGTGCTTGATATTTCTGGAAAAGAAATGACATCTCTTGAATTTGCAGATAAAATAGATAAGACACTTATCATAAATAGTGATATAACATTTATAATTGGTGGATCATATGGACTTGATGAAGAGATAAAATCTCTATCAAATTATAGACTATCTTTTTCTAAAATGACTTTCCCTCATCAATTATTTAGACTTATATTATTAGAGCAAATCTATAGAGCATACAAAATAAATCATAACGAAGAATATCATAAATAGTCATGTAAAAATATAATTATATACAGTAAAATAGACATATATTTTACTGGTGATAAAATTGCTTAAAACAATAAGTGACATAATATGGGTTATTACGACATTTTTGATACTTTATGTAGGATTATTTTATACAATTAAGCTTAAATTACCACAGTTCAAACTTACAAATGTATTTAAAAAAAATGAATGTAATGAAAAAAGTAATACATTAAAATTGTTAAGTCTAACATTAGCAGGCAAGATAGGTGTTGGCTCAATTGCTGGCATAGCCTTATGTATATTCCAAGGTGGTAAAGCTACAATATTTTGGTTATGGATATCATCAATAATATTGGCATCACTAACTTATGTTGAAACAAAATTAAGTATAAAATATCGTAGTAAAGAAAATAATCGATATGTTGGAGGACCATCATTTTATATTGAAAAAGGACTTAATAACAAAAAATTAGCCAAAGCATATGCCTTTTTAATTATTTTAGCTTATGTCCTAGCATTTATTTCAGTACAAACAAACACCATTGTAAAACAAATGGAAATGACTTTTAATTTTAGCAAACTTTCGATAGCAATATTTCTTGTGGTTATTACTTATTTTTCTTTGAAAAAAGGTGTAGACAGCATTTCCAATTTAACAGCATTCCTTGTACCTGTTATGGGAGGGATATATATATGTATTGGAATTTATGTTATTACGAATAATTTTGATCAAACACTTGTTGTCTTGAAAGAAATAGTAACAGAAGCTTTTGACATTGAAGGATTAAAAGGCGCTATCTTGATTCCAATTATAATAGGAATTGAACGGGGTGTATTTTCAAGTGAATCTGGAATTGGCACAACAGCGATGATAACAGCATTATCAAATAATAATGATGTAGAGAAAGAAGCTAAATTGCAGGTTTTGGCAACTTTTTTTACAAGTTTAGTGATATGTACAATTACAGCTTTAATAATATTAACAACAAGTTATCAAAATATAAATTTTACAGATATAAATGGAATCGAAGTAGTAACATATGCATTTTATAAGCATTTGGGACCAATTGGTATTATAATATTAACTATAGTCATTTTTCTCTTCGCATTTTCAACTATTGTAACTTGTTTTTATTACGGCGAAGCAAGTTTAAAATATCTTACTAGTAAAAATACTAACTATTTGAAGTGGATAATAATAGCAATTATGATATATAGTTCATTTTCAAGTCCAGTAGTAATATGGAATATAACAGATATAATAATAGCAATGATAGCAATTATAAATGTATACACAATGTATAAATTAAAAGACAAAATATAAAGGAGAAGCAGTATGATAGGTAATGGATGGGATAATTTATTAAAAAGTGAATATACTAAAGAATATTTTTTGAATTTAGAAAAATTTGTTTCAAATGAATATAAGACAAAAACAATTTATCCTAAGATGTCAGAAATCTTTAAAGCTTTTCAAGAAACACCATATGATAAGGTAAAAGTTGTAATTATTGGGCAAGATCCTTATCATGGTGAAAATGAAGCGGAAGGTTTATCTTTTTCTGTAAAGAAAGGAACAGCAAAACCCCCATCATTAATAAACATTTTTACCGAATTAAGAGATGATCTTGGGTATAAAATACCTAACAATGGTAGCTTAGAACCTTGGGCAAAAGAAGGTGTATTACTTTTAAACTCAACATTAACTGTAGTTAAAGATACTCCAAAATCTCATAGTAATAAAGGTTGGGAAATATTTACTGATGAAGTAATAAAAATAATAAATAAAAAAACTACCCCAGTAGTATTCATTCTATGGGGCAGTGATGCTAGAAGTAAAAAAAGTTTGATAACTAATAAAATTCATTATATTATTGAATCTCCACATCCATCTCCACTATCAGCATATAGAGGATTCTTTGGTAGTAAACCATTTTCAAAGACTAATAATTTTCTAATATCTCATAATATAAAACCAATAGATTGGGATTTAAACAAATAAAAAAATCTACAATTTGTAGATTCTTTTTTATGATTGTAATTCTTGAGCAAAATCTAATACAAATTGATTAGTAAGTAATTTTTCATACATTTCACTCATATCACTATCAGATAAACTATTAATATCAATAGTATTAGTAGTATCAATATTAGGGATATTTAATTCATCACTTAAATTAAATGTTCCTTTAACATTAATAGTATTCTTTTGATTATTTAATTCATAACTTGCATTAGAAGTTACATCATAACTAACTTTATTATCAGATTGTTTAGTACTATTAACTACAATATTACCATTTATAACACCATCATTTACTTTAACAACGTATTCAGCATCTAATTTAGTTTTACTATAATCATTTACAGTAATTGTAGCATATTCTTTATTGTCATAATAATATTTTATAATATTTTTATTATTTTCATTTTTGATATTAATAACAATATTTTTATTTTCATCATCTTTAAACGATGAAATAACCTTCATTACATCTAATCCAGTTAAAATTACAACTAATACAGAACCACCTATCCTAGTTACATTTAATACTATCTTTATATAAGGATAAAGTCCCTTTTTATTATCTTTCCCCATCAATATATCACAAACTTGATCTTGATCAGCATCGTTTATATCTACACCAACATTGACATATGTATCAATAAATTTTTTAATTGCTTTGTCAACTTTATCCTTTAATTTTTTTTCATCTTCTGTTTCTTGATTGACAATTGATTCACATACTGATCCTTCACTTTGTTTTATTTCATCACATTTAGATACTATACACATTTCTCCGTTCGCTTTACAAGCACTTGATGCTTCTGCAAGTATACTAGTTTGAGCATCATTAAGTTTTTGACCACTATTTACAATTTCATAACAATTGAAATTGTATTGAGAGCAAATTTCTTTTTCACAATCTTCTTTATTACTAGCGGAATCACAACGTGATAAAATATTTTTTTCTATTTTATCATCTGATGCAACTTTGCAAACAGTACTAGAATAAGTTTCTGCCCAAGAATCATTTAAAAAATAACTTAAAGCATATACATATTTTACAATATTATCATTATCAAATTGATCCAAAACTTTTACAGGAAAATTCATATAATATTTATTTGATTCATCATAATAATTTGGAGGGAAATAAAAACTATTTTGAGATAATTTAAGTAATTCGCTCGTATCAGCTTTTTCACCATCACATGGCATAATTTTTTTTAATTCTTCAATCAATTGTGAATAACAACTATCTTGTGAAACACAATTTTCATTAGTAAATGCATTATATAAAGTGTCAAAATTAACGCCTTTAAGTCTATAGTCATCAAAAATTGTTTCTACAGATTTATAATTACTACTATCATAATACTCTCTCAAATTGGTATAATTAATCATTATTCTAGGTTCTTGCCAAAAAGTTAAAGCCCAATCTAGTCTATTTTGTATATCTAATGTATTTGATTTACTGGTCGAAGACGAAATATCACCAATCATATCGCTTACATCGGGATAATCATCAATATAATAAGCTTCTTGTAATTCAATTTTAACTGATGTGCCATTTTGAATCCCAAATATATAGTTATAATCTTCTTCAAAATTACCTGTAATCACCGTTGGGCAACTTGAATTTTTAATTTTTACATTACCATAGTTAGAAATGGTCTTTCTAGTTTCACTACCATCCATATATTTAGAAACATATTCAGCTGTATTGATACTACCATTAGATACCGTTATGTCAATGCCGAACTCCCATATTTGCTTATCTGTTGGATGATCGCCAGCTTTTAATAAATATTGTTCATATAATCCAAAATTACCAGGACCAGATATTCCAGCATATCCGCCACCTCCAAATTTCATAAATCTAGCATAAATAGTATCTTCAAATTTATTATTAGATTTATTCCATAACTCTGTATCATATTTACTTCTTGAATATCTGTAGGAACAACTTATTGCAGATGCCTTTATTGAGTAAAACAAACTACTGCAAGCAAATAAAAACATACACAATGATATTTTTTTAATATTTTTCATAATAATCCCCCTTAATGTGATGTAACATTTTTATTACTGTTACTTTTTCCCTTTATTACTTCCATGGCACATTTCACAGGCGATTCACCACTAGTACCTGTTTCCGGTTCTACAAATCCAAGGACAAATTCAACAACTACTACTACTAAAAAAACTAACACACCTGTAATAATTCTCTTAATACAACTACTTTGATATTTTTTAATATCTTCTTCTTTTTTTGCCGTAATTGCTCTTCCTAAATCAAGCATAGCAAAAATAACCAATAAAATTGGAACAACTATTTTAATACCTAAATATAAATAATGTATTAAATCACCAATATTTTGAGGTATTCCACGTCCATCACCTAAAATACCATAACAATATACATCTTCAAGTATCTCTATCATATATGACCACTCCATCACTTAAAATTATACAGCATAATTATATCAATGTCAAAACAAATTATTAAAACAAAAAGATATAGGAAAATTTTTCTATACCATCATTTCAGATTATCATTTCTTTACATTATAAAAGATAAAAGGGTGATTTTCATCACCCATATAATTAACTCATTTATCAGATTTATTGTCTACCAACACTATTTGACAAAAAGCCGTATTTACTTACCTATCGCAATAATAAGTTCAAGCAAATCAAAAATTATTAAATTTTTAACTTAATCAGTAGTTGTTGTTCCGGGTGTATTTCCTGCACTATTATCGCAAGTTCCATTAACAAGGTTGTCAACGCAGCCCCATACGTTTTGCTTCCCGCCAGCAAAACCAAACACAAATCTTACTAAAGAAAATACCAAGAAAACTAAAATTGCTACTACAGCTTTTTTCAATAAACCAGATTGTGCTTTTTTAATTTCATCTTCTTTTTGGGCAGTAATTGCTTTAGCAAGTTCAATCATACCAAAAATAATTAAAAGAATTGGAACAATAATTTGAATTCCTACATAAATATAATGAATAATATTAACTATATTGCCTGGTATACCTGCTCCTATTACATCTTTGCACGCATATGTGTTCTCACCGCACTCAACGCCAACTAACACATTAAATAAATCTAACATAAAATATAACCTCCCTAATTCATAACTATATCTTATACTAAATTTACTTAATTGTCAACTTTTCTAAGATAAGTATGTATATTATTTTACATTTTTAACCAAATAACCTCTTTTTTTTCTTTTCTTCTTCTTTATCTTCCTGTAATTCAAATCCTAATTTACTTAAGAAAACATTTACAATATAGATATTTTTTTCTCTTTCATCTAATGGTGGCATATTAAAGAACACCTTAGATCTAGATTCATATTCAAAATCTAATATATCTTTTTGATTTAATAAACTTTGATTTATTACTATCTTTTTACCTTTATATGGTGCTAATCCTTTTGGATTAAGTAACATATATTTATTTAATTTAATAATTGATGGTTCAATTAAATAAATAATATCAGAACATAAACTCTCTACATTTTTAGCATCATTTAAATCAACTAATATAGCATCTTTATCCATATTTTGATTTATAAAGTTACCGAGCTCATTAGCATTTTTACTAAATAATTTTTTATTATTTGGAAAGTACATAAAGTCTTTTTTATCTAATTCTACTCCAACTACATCATAATGTTTTTGTAATTGATTTAGCATTATATATAAAAGAGTTGTTGCACCAGATTGTTTAGTAACATTTTTAATACCAATTACTCTAGCTCCTTGTCTTTCCAAATAAACTGTTTCTCTCTGAATTTCTGTTTTAACAGTAGGATTGGCAGCCACTTGAGTCCCATATCCATTTGCATCTAATT